>Ga0351930_1026_pt1 | contig 28035 bp, 23 predicted proteins | sample BONcelT113001E10_FD_205823 | JGI IMG/M metagenome (GOLD analysis project Ga0351930, IMG submission 205823) | Enriched cells from coal bed in the Powder River Basin, Montana, United States - BONCAT cells T11 rep2 HSBNCT.T11.300.1.E10 ...
ATAGGACAGGGTGACCCGCATCTCAACTTTTGCACCGTCCGGCAGACTGCGCAGCACCTCCGTGGGCCAGGGCAACTCATATAGATGCATGTCCTTGGTCCGGTAACCGGGTATGGCGCTGCCCGAAAGATCTCTTTTATGGTCAAATGGTTGCATCTCGGCCTGGGCGATCAAAGTCAGGGAATTGGATGCACTGTATAGGGCCCGTTCCAGATTCGGCGCGCCGTAACCGCAAATGCTGAGCAGTTTTTTAAGCGCGGTTTTAGAACCGTCGCCGCTGAACTGCCGCCAAAGACCATCCGGCCAGCAGGCGGAGTGCACCAGCAGCGCGCGAATGGTTTCCGGCCAGAAATTGGGATATTGCACCTGAATCCGGGCGGCCATCCAGGCCGCTTGAGCAGCGGCGGCGCTGGTCATGTTGAATGGATGGAAATGGCTGGTCTGCGGCTCATAGTAGGTGGATAGAAGCGACAGATCGTCGCATTCCGTTGTAAAACCGCTTTCATCACGGGCCAGGTTGCCGCCTTCCAGAACGATTTCCGGCTTGATCGGCCATTTATTGTCTTCCCAGCAAAAGGATGTCGTTGAAAAAGGAGACAGCCCGCTTTTGGGTGCAACAGGCTTATAACCGTCAAACGTCGGGTCTTGGATCGTATCCAGGTTGGTATAGGCGCCGACCGTCAACGCATTCCAGGACTGACCCGGATCATGAATCGAATCGGTAAGCTGCGAATCCGGATAGTGCGCCTGCTCTTTCGGGTCTGCGTTTCCGGCGCAAACGATTATCAACCTTCTGGCGTCATCATCTGTTCCGGAAATGATTTGGTCCAGTTGCCCTGACCAGGAACTCGGCCGGCCCCGGTCGCGGGTGTCCGCGGCAGCCACGGCCATGCAGTGGATACGTTTTCGCTCGGGGGCCTGAATTTCAGCAAGACTGATCCCCTGGGATGTAATATACCCCCAAAGTTCAGTTGGGTTGGAACCATGCGGCGGCAGAATTTTGACCGATTCAAGGCAGTGCTTGAGATGGATGGATTCCTTGCTTGCGAGCGCTTCAATCAGGTCGCCATAAGCGACGACCCCCGCCATCAGGGTGCCGTGTTTATCGTGGTCATGGGCGCCCCATGTCGAATCCACGGCCTGGCAGTCATCATCGCCAAGCACCGGGGAAAGGAGCGGATGGCCGTTGTTTACGCCGGTATCAAGGAGACACACGGAAACAGCGGTTTCCTGCTCATATCGGGTTCGCCGAAGCAGATCCCGCTCCCACTCGACCTGATCCTTATTTCGCAGTTCCGTCCAGAACCCGGCGGTGCTTTTGGCCAGACGATATTCGGCGATGTCGTCGGACAGCCGTGAAATCTTCTCCAACTGTTCCCTGTTTGCCAAAACGACCTTGACGGCCCGTTCCGGAAACCGAATGATGCCCGTCTTGGTTGGTAGCTGTAAACGGGTCAACAGATCATCAAATCGAGTTAGGACCTCATCCGTATGGTCGCTCAGCCATATCTCGCACCACCGGGGCGTGTCGTCAGGGATCAAATCCTTGTCGTCTTGCCAGAAGGAATCAATATCAATAGCTTTTCTGAGATCAGATATGCTGTTGATCAATGTGTAATTTTTGGGTTTGCCGGAACGCTGATCCTGTTCGTTGGCGTATTTTTCAATACGGTCAAAGAAGAAGTTTTTTTTGTTGTTGGGTATAAATACAGTCGCATAGGTTATCAGTGATTGCTCCTGTTCATCTGTTTCAGCTGATCCTCCGGCAGCGGGCTCCTTTCGAATGTTTAATAGCTTTATCCAGCCATCCTGATCACGGGATCGTCTTGATTCAAGGCTTTTGGTTACCAGATCAAAGCCTTGTTCTCCTTTGAATTCAATGTAAACGCCTTTTCGCGCAACATGGTAAACGGCTTGTTCCTGTTCGGCTTCACGCCATGCCGCTTCGAGTTGCTGCTTGATAAACGCGCTGTGTGAGCGCCTATCTCGCTCGGGAATACGGTTTTTGTCTCTGCCGGATTTTGTGCTGGTAAACGCATTGGTTTCGGGGCGGTCCGGCAATAGGATGTGTGGAAGATGAGATTCCGGCATTTATGGGCGCCCTCTGAGACACTGATGTGTGTCCCTTCGTTCGTTTAATGCTAATAGCAGTTCATCCGCCTTAACCTTGGTTTTTCCGGACAAAATGGTGGTTTTTATAGAATCGCGGCAGGCCTGGTCGATTTCCGCATGGCTCAGGCCGCTGCTGTCGGCAAATACCTGTTTCCAGGCAAATCGGGTTCCCAGGTAAGTACCTAAAACATTTTCAATCAAGCGTTTACGCTCATCATCGGTTGGTTGCTCATAATACATCACGTCGTCGAACCGCCGGAAAAGCGCCCGATCCAGCAGTTTCGGGTTGTTGGTGGCGGCCACGACAAGGCTGTCGGACGAGTCATGCTCGATAAACTGCAGGAAGGAATTCAGTACGCGGCGCATCTCACCCACGTCGTTTTCCAGGGAGCGCTCTCCGCCGATGGCATCGAATTCGTCAAAAAGATACACGCCCACTTCATTTCGGATCAGATCGAAGATCTGCCGAAGCTTGGCGCTGGTTTCTCCCATGAATTTGGTGACCAGGCGATCCACCTGAATGGTGTGCAGCGGTAATCGCAGTTCATGGGCCAGCACCCTGGCGGTCATGGTTTTGCCGGTGCCGGGTGGCCCGATGAGTAGAATTTTTCGCCGATGGGTCAGACCGTGGGATTTGAGCTTGTGTTGCTGCCGGTATTCGTGAATGATCCGTTCAATGCGTTCTTTTAGCGCGGAAGGAATGACAAGCGCGGATTTGGCAATCGTCGGATTCTCGGAGAGCACCAGGCCCATCATATCCTTTGGGAATTGCAGAACCACCGCTCCTTTAGCCGTTCGCGCCTTATCCACAATGCCCCGGATTTCATGCGCCAGGGCCGTATGCCCCTGCCTGGCCTCGTGGGCGGCCACCTGCAGGGCGATGGAATAGAACCGCTCGGCGTCATCGCTGAGATGAGAACGGATCAGGGATTTTATCTGTTCAGCAGTGGCCATGATTGCCTCCTTCTGAATATTTTATACATCAGTCCACAACCTCGCCATTCATGAGCCGGGGGAGTAAGAGATTGCGGGCTTGGGCAAGTTTCTCATTGTATTTCGTGAGCATGTTCATTTCTGTATGAAGTAGTCCCACAACTTGATTAAAATGCGCCAGAATGTTTTTGTCTGGAATGATTATTTTTTTACTATGCGCGAGATCCCGGTTCAATCCTGGGACAGCAACGTCCGTGTTTATGAATTGAATACCTGATAGCGCATAATAAAGATAAAATGAACACTGATGTGATTCGATGAAATATACAGTATCGATGGGATAAAAATCTGATTCACTCCAAAAGACACTTCCAACATTTCCTTTTCTGCCGACAATAATCGCGGGTCCTTTTACAAGAGCTTTTTCATGGGTGCCTATGATTCCGCTTGAACCGTAAACTGGAAATGAACCGGGTATTCGATTTTCCTTTTTCAGAGATTTCCCATAGTGAAATGGCGCAACTTCGATAATGGTTTTTCTCTTCCACCCCTCCGGCACGCCATTTTTGATGTTCACATGCTCATGGCCTGGAAACCGGAGATATACAAACCATTCCTTATAAAGCAACCGGGCTGCCTGTTCCAGCAACTGAATTCGGCGGCGGTTGTTATAAGGTCATCGTAGGCGGAGAGTATGGAAGCAATACGTTTTTGATCGGCAAAATGTGTCGGGACTATAACCATTCTTGCATGAAGGTCATTCCTGTTCACACCTGGAACGGCGGCTTTGTCACTTTGTGTTCCGTTAAGAATCCATTTCAAGAAATATGATACAAAACGCGGTTGGTTTCCTTTGAATTCTTTAACATATAATGCGGTATTGAGAGGCCAAAAGGATTGGTCAATAAAGAAAACTTCACCAAGCGTACCGTATCGTCCGGTCACTACACCTGGTCCTTTAACTTTTGCTTCATTGTGCGTTCCGGTTATTCCAGACGAAGAAACAACAGGGATCGGACCTTCTCGCCTTTGGTTTGCCGGAAGATCGTAACCCCTTTGAAGAGTAATGAAATCTCCTAGTGCGACGCTTGAACGCCTCATACCCCCAATCCCTCAAAATTTTTTTTGATTGCCGCCGCCAGTTTCGCGGCTTCGACGTTGAGGTCTTCCAGCTCCACATGGATTTCCCGCATGGCCTCTTCAAAATCAAAAACATCGTCTTCTTCTTCCGGGGCCATGCCTACATAGCGCCCCGGCGTCAGAGACCAATCATTTGCTTCGATCTCGGCCCGGTCCACGAGTTTGACCAATCCATCGACATCACGGAGTTCGGCGTCTGGGAAACGCTCCGTCAGCCAGCGGGCCTGCCGCCAGAAGTAGCGCACCTGTTTGAGCTGATCCACGGCGAGGCCGCGCACTTTGTCTGCGGCTTTGCGGGCGCGAATGATCTCTTTTGCGGACCAGGCATCGCTGTCGCGGGCGTTGCATTCGGTTTCACAGGTATCAACCAGCCGCAAGGCCAGTTTGAATACGAGCTCCGTTTGTTTGACCAGATTGCGGCTCGATTCCGCCAAAGTGGCCAGACGGTCCACGGCGTTTTTGAGGGCGCCGTTGCCGGCATCCTTGTTTTTCCATACGGCCTTTTGCTGGGACAGCTCATTTTTAAAGGCATAGACATCCTTGTCGAACACCGTCTTTGCCGCGTGTAGTTCCGCCCAGACCTCAGTATGGGGGTCATCGTTTTTTAGAGTTTTGATAAACGGTTCAACCGATTTTTGCAATGATTCAAGGGATAATGAAAAATCGGGCAAGGGGGTGATGTGCCCGCCATTGTCATCCTGGGCTTGAAAACAGTTGTCGGCTTCGGACAGCACCCTTTGGCAATAAGCCTTCACCTGGTCAAGATATATCTGGGCCTGCCCGCGATAGAGGGCCGCAATGGCGATAATGTTTTGCTCTTGCTCGGGCGAAAAATCGTAAATTTTGCGTGTAACTTTGCGGTAGATGTTGCGGGCGTCGATCATCAGCACCTTGTCCCGGCTTTCCGCGGGCTTGTTCCGGTTGAGAAACCACAGCTCGCAGGGCACGGCGCGCGTGTAGAAAAAATTGGACCGGATGGCGATCATGATGTCTACATCGCCGGTCTCGATCAGCTTCCGGCGGACCTTGGCTTCGTCGCGTCCGGCGCTGGACGCCTGGGAAGACATGACAAAACCGGCCCGGCCCTTTTCATTGATATAACTGTAAAAATAGCTGATCCATATATAGTTGCCGTTGGAGACCTTGCCCTTTTTGTTCACGCCTGGCAGGCCGAAGGGCAGACGCGGATCGTTCTTGACTTTTTCGGCATCGATTTCATCCACATTAAACGGTGGATTGGCCATGACATAGTCGGCCCTGCCGGCTAGTTCGTGGGGATCTTCATAATAGGTGATGGCCTTCTGGATATCGCCCTCCAGGCCGTGGACGGCCAGGTTCATCTTGGCCAGCCGGATGGTGGTGGCGTTTTTCTCCAGGCCGCGAAAGGTAAGCCGCTCGGTAGGATTCCGGCCCTGCTCCGCAACGGTCCGGGCGCTCTGGACAAACATGCCGCCCGAGCCGCAGGCCGGATCAAGGATAGTGCCATGCTGGGGGTCCAGTATATGAGCGATCAGGGAGACCAGCGAAACCGGAGTGAAGAATTCGCCGCCATCGTGGGCTTTCTGATCGGCGAACTGGGTGAGAAAATACTCGTAGATACGCCCGAACACGTCTCCGGAGACGTCTTTTAATTCATCGGGGTTCAGTGTGCGCAGGAGCTGACCGAGCACCTGATTGTCCAATTCCTGATATTCGCTTTTTGGCAGGACGCCCCGCAGATTTTCATAATCCGCCTCAATGGATTCCATGGCCGCGATAATGGCCCGAGCGCGGTCCGCGCTGTCCGGCAGTGCCACAAGGTAATCGAACTGGGCCTTGGGTCGCAGGAAAATGGCGCTTTTTTGGGAAAAATCCTCCTTGCTCAGCTCCCGCTCCTTTCCACCCCGTCTGGGCAGATGGGGTTCGATCTCGGATTTGACCAACAGATAGCGGCTGTAGGCGTGCCGCAGAAAAACCAGCCCCATGACGGGCAGAAAATATTCGTTGCTGGCGTAATTGGAGTTGGCCCGTAGGGTATCGGCGGCCGTCCAGAGCCGTTTTTCAATGGCTTCGATGTGTTCGAGTTGCTTCATTGAATGCTTTATTCCTGATGGTTCAAAGCAGCCTTGTAAATAAGGGCTGGGGATTATGCTTATAGAGCCGCTTCGGCCGCGATGAGTCGCTCAACCTTCAAATCCTTTCGATGCTGCTCAGCGTTCCAAAGGTCGAACTGGACCTGCTGATTCATCCAGCTTTCAGCAGAGGTATTAAAGGCAATCGAGAGCCGTACCGCCATCTCGGGGCTGATGCCCGCGCGGCCGTTCAGAATGGCGCTCAGTGTCTTACGGCTTACTCCAAGGGCCTTTGCGGCGTCAGTAACCGAAATGCCCAGCGGCTCCAGACAAAGTTCCCTGATGATTTCGCCGGGATGAGGCGGATTGTGCATAAGCATGGTAAAACCTCAATGATAGTCTTCGTAATTTACTGCTTCGGCGTCATTACCCGAGAATTTAAAGGTGATGCGCCAATTTCCGCTGACGTCCACGGCCCATATACCTTCGCGATTTCCGCTCAACCCATGCAGCCGAAGCCCTGGCAAATTCATATCCTGTGGCTTGGTGGCGGCATGAAGCCGGCCGAGGATCAGGCGGAGTTTCTTTACATGGTTTGGCCGGATTCCGGCATTGCTGCCCGTTTGAAAGAATCGGGCCAGTCCTTTGTGATTGAAACTCCTGATCATAAATCTAAATGTAACCAGAAACGTTTCGGGTGTCAATGGATATAACAGATACAACGGGCTGCTCAGCCCGGTCGGTTCAAGAATTGAATATTTGGCTTAATCTTTACTTCCAGGAACAGGGTACCCATCCCGGCGTCGCCATCCTATGTTTTAGTCTTTGTCGGGCTCCCGGACTTCAATGGCGGGCGTTTTTTCCAATTCATCTTCAGGAACAAATATAAGCCGCATCCCCCAGCCTGAGCATGTGGAAAGAAGCTTTCCGAATTCCCGCAAACTCAATTCGTTTTCATCGATATGGACAAAGACATCATCCTCATTGCGTCCATCGCCGGCCACAATGCAGCGTAAGACATCACCCCGCGGAGTCCATTGGTCCCCCGCTTCGAAGTATTCGATTTGCGGGCGACCGGGAGGAATTTCAACAGCCACGTGGTTATATGCGGCCGCCAGCATGTTTCTTGCCGCGATCGTTTGATTAAAGTGGTCCAGAATCTGGCCGTCGGTCAATTTTTTTATGTTGCCCCCCGGTTTGAAATGGGTGATGATCACATCCGGATCATGGTACGTGATAATCGCCGTATCGCCATTCCGGCTGATGGTAACGTCATCCAGCAAAGCGTGATATGGTTTTTTCTTGCGCATGGTTATTCCATCCTGCTCAGGTTGTTGATATTTTCACAGCGTGACGGCTGCGGTGGGGGATATGAAGATTTTATCAATTCCCGGTCCATGAATTAATCAAGATGATTGATGGCTTCTTTAGCCGGTCTCATTTTCCAGAGCCGGGCGATTTCAGTAAACGTCAACCCTTCAAGACGCTTTTGCTGAGCGAATAATTGCCATTCCGTCAGGGTTTTTTTCCTTTGTATTTAATCCGGTCAAATTGCTTTGAACCATTCGGTATCCACTGAAATTTTTTCAACCATTTCCTTTTTGATCCCAAGCCCCAATTCCTTGAGTTTGTCGGCAAGCTGATCGCCGTCCACGAGATCAATCGGCGGGGCGCCGTCTCTTGTTGCCTCGCGGATCGCGTCACGGGTAAAGGTCCCGGTGGTAATAAATAATCCTTTATCGGCCCGACCGATCATTGCCCCTCGAAAATCGCGAATATCAGAGGCGGAAACGGTTCCTTTGTATTTCTTGCATTGAAAAATAACGTGAAAACTTAGAAGGCCGCTTAGCCGCATTATTCCTTTGCCGTCTATGCCGCCGTCTCCGGAACGGCCGGTGACTTCGACCTGCATGAATCCGGATTCTCGCAGAATTCTTTTCGTTAAACGTTCAAAAGAATCAGGCGACATTTCATGAATGAGAACTTGATGGAGTATGCTACGCCAGGACTCAGCTTCATCGGGGATTTCAATATCCGCGTCCTCTTCAGAATCCTTTTCTTTTTCGATGGTTTGTTTTTGTTTCTTGTGCTCGTCGCGGACTGTTTTAACCACCACCTGCGGATCGACTGTTTTTATATCGCGTTTTTCCGGAACGATGAGCCAGATGCCCCTGTCGGAATTGTCTAAAATGCCATATTTCTTGAGGTAAGTACGCGCCCATGCCAACCGATATTCCAGTTCGGTCTGACTGCTTTTTTCGGGATTATGCGGAACATTCAAAACATCTTCCGGCAGACCGGACAATTCGGCAACTTTCTGCGCAATCTCTTCAATAGAGCCGGACCCGCCCAATTCGCGGAGGGCGTTAAGAAGCGGATTCAGCAGTTCGTGATATTTCGGCATCTGGCGGGTATTTTTCATGGTTTGGCACCTCAATGGTTTTTTTGGGCTACCTGATTCATTTCGCAATGCTTTTTTTAACTCATTAATTCAAATATTTAGACATTAGCGCGGCGCAACTTTTTTACCATCTCACGCCACGGACCGACTACCCAAACGCCCTCGAATCCGAGAGATTCCGCCCACACCCCGTACCTGCTATTGAACTCATCCACGACTGGATCAAGCGACAACCCCGGAACGTCAGTTGCATCCAACGCCAGCGTAATACCAACTCGAATCTCGATCGGTATCTTGTTTGCCTTGAACTCGACAGCTGATTTCAGGAGGTCAGCTGCCTCAGACACTGGAATCGAGATTGCCGCGTTTCTACTATGGCCAAGGGACCGCCAGAACGCTGGGTCGGTTAGAGCACGAACGACTTGCATTCTCAACGTGCTTCCATCGATTCCGTCCGATCTTTGAGCTGTGGCATCGATGTGCTGGACGCCGACAACCTCGATAGGAGGCGCCCAACTGTTGCCGCTCAGATTCAGGTGCTCGACGAGCCGCCGGCAGGCTGCGAGCGCACCCTCTTCTCCCCGCGGAGACGAGCCAGAAACGGTGATTGCAATCATGCCGGAATCGTCTGCATCACCTGATGCCGCACGCCCCCTTCCCTGCGACTCGCCGAATCCAACGATCTTCCCCTTTCGGGTCGTGGTAGCGGACAAATGATCGCCCATCACTGCGGAGGCTCCAAGAAGATTGTCACTCTCAGGTTGGGACACAGCATCCTCCAATGCCATCGTTCGGCATAAGGCGCGGCGGCTTCATGCCGTTTTTATGTGGCTGCTCTACGACGAAGCGTCCGTCAGCCCCACGACTGGGCATCCACGCGGGTAACCCAGGCCCGCTCCCCACGAACTCGTGAATCGTGCCGACAATTCTCAGAGTCAGCTCGACAGCATTCGTGACCGTGGGCATCTCCAGTTCGTATACGCGCTCGAGTTTGTCGTAGCCACCGAAACGCTCGGGCGCGCTGAAGGGCGAAGCATGAACGATGGAGTCTCTGAACGGCTTCACCAGGTCGCGAAAGGTCGAGAGCGGGTCCTTATCCTTCGTCAGCGGTCCGAGATCTTGTCCCTTCACGATCGCAGGTACCTTTGCGAGCTTATCCAGGAGGCTCGCCTGTCCTTTCGTGAGAAGGTCCTGTTGGTTCTTAGAGAGTCCAGCTACATCACCGCTCTGGACGAACTCCCACGCAATCCCGTTGATGAATGCCTCCGTGAGGTTGAAGCATGACAGCAAGCACATTCGCATGGAGAACTTTCCTCGACTGAGCGCCGCCGCCAGAGGGCGCCTGAATTCCTCCTCTTTGGCTTTGCGCCATGAGACGGTACCGTGACTGCCTCGTGCATCCTCGGCGTCGAGCGCGTCGTTGTATGAGAGGGCGAGGTCACGCGCCAGGTGCATTTCCGGGAACTCCGTCTGGAGACCCCACGGTGAGAGGCAAACCGTAGCGTGAGCCGGAGCGCCCTTCAGTACGTTCGAGCGTGGTTGGCCAACGCGTTTGACGAACTCACTTAGCGGGAGACGGTACTGGCTGTTGTGAGCGACAATGTCCTCGTAGAGGTCGCCCAGCTTCTCGGGACTCACGTTGACGAAGTTCTGTTGGCAAAATTTGTGCAGCTCGCCCCTCAGAAAGGAGCGCAGCACGGCGAATTCTGCCTTCAGTTCCCGCCGGGGCTTGGTCACGTAATGCTCCAGCTCGATCTTTTCGAGCGGGGCATGCAGCTCACCGAGCATCAGCCGGCCGACCGCCGATGCCCTCCGCAACTGAACGATCGCGGAGGCCTCACGAGTACGTCCCTGGTCAATCTTGTGAACGCGACTCATCCTCTTACCACCACATAATGCTAATCAGCCGCGCTGCTTTTTGCGTCAGCTGCATTAGCCTTGTTCGATATCAAATTTTATTTGATTTGCCCAAATTACATTCGGAACAAAGTGTTTGTAAATTATCCTCTTCTGTTTCACCGCCTTTAGACCATGGCAGCTTGTGATCGATGTGTAGTTGAGTGCCAGGATTTAGTGCTGGAGAATCTCCACATTTAACACACTGAAAATTATCTCTTTTAAAAATATTATATCTGAGAGAAAGGTTTATATTTCGGTTTGTTTTGTGAATAAACTGTTTATCAGATTCGATAACGGACACTTGTGTTGATTCCCGCTCTATTTCTTCAATTGAGGTGCCTGATTTCCATGATACAAATTCAAGACAGATTTCATACCAATTTTTTTCAAATATTTTTTGGTAACGGGAAATGGATATGTGCGAAAGTGGTTGTTTCATCTCCTTGGCGCGAGGTTGCCTGCCAAGTTCCGACCAGACTTCTTCTAAATTGTTTAGCAAGTCCTCTTTATTAACAGAACGACTATATCTCGGTGAAAGTCCGGCTGCTTTGCAGAAATTTGCCCAAGTATCAAAGTGCCTTTGTATCGTTGTCACTGAAATGCCAAACCATTTGCAAAATGGACTTGAAGCTACATTTTCAATTTTCTGCTCAGCGGCATACTTTTGTACTGCCTCAATCAATTCTTGATCGGAGTAGGGATTATATCGCGTTATTGTGTAGTCAGTCATATTCCATCTGCCGAACAAGTGATTCAGAAGTTTTCGGTGAACTCCAAGATTCATGGTGTATCGACAATGAACTCTTATGCTACCGTATTATAAAAAGGAGGACACCGATGCTCATATAAAGGCTTTAACATCTCTATATATTTATAAATCTGCGGAACACCTGTCAAGTGCAGGCAGAAAATGGTTATGCAAAAGAATGTTGATCTCTGGGAATTGGTTTCAGGCGATTAATCTGATTTGCTGCAGGGCTGTTCATTGCATGCCAAAGATCCCAATCCTGTTGCAAGCCCAGCCAGAAGTCCGCGGACATACCCAAAACACGGGAAAGTCGCAATGCCGTATCCGGAGTTACCGAACGTCTGCCTTTAATAATTTCGTTGAGACGAGGATAAGAAACGCCCAGGCAACGAGCGAGTTCTGCTTGTGTAAGGTCAAGCGGCTTGATGAATTCCTCGAAAAGCATTTCCCCGGGATGTGTCGGTGGACGATTTCGAGGCAGCCGCCTTCCAACATCAGTGGTAGTCTGTGATTTCGATCTCGCAGGCATGGCCTTCCTCCCATGTAAAACAAATTCTATATTGCTGATTAATACGGATACTGTATTGATTCTCCCGGTCGCCTTTCAATCGTTCCAATCGATTTCCAGGAGGCACTTTAAGTTCATTGATCTCCCGAACTCTATTGATTTGATCCAATTTCCGACGGGCAACCGACCAAATAGATAGAGGGCAGCATCTTCGAGCTGCTTGCGATGCCACACCATCAAAAATATCTTCTGTGCCGGCAGACTTAAAGGTTTTTATCATGTGTCCTATTATAATGGGGTCCATTATAGACGTCAAGTTATTTGCATCCTGTGCAAGTGACGTGTCGGGTACGGGATGATGGTTGACCCGGCACTTGGATTCGTTTATGGAAGGGCTATTGTATTTTCAGATAACCGACCGAATAAGGATTTCAGATATCATGGACGCATTTGACCGGCTGATTGACATCATGGACCGGCTGCGCGGGCCGGGGGGGTGTCCCTGGGACGCGGAGCAGGATCACAAGAGCATTATGAAGCATCTGATCGAGGAGACCTTTGAACTGGCTGAGGCTGTTGATTCCGGCGACCCCCATGCCATGCTGGAGGAGCTGGGGGACGTGCTGCTCCATGTGGTGTTTCACAGTGTCATTGCCAGGGACAAGGGCGAGTTCGCCCTGGCCGAGGTGATCGACCATCTCTGTGAAAAGCTGATTTATCGGCATCCCCATGTGTTCGGGGATACGACGGTTGCCGATTCAAAGGAAGTGATCCGCAACTGGGAGAAGCTCAAGGGCGCGGAGGCGGGGAAGCGAGACCGGCCGTCCATTTTATCCGATATTCCGGCCAACCAGCCGGCCCTGCTGCGGGCCCTGAAAATCCAGTCCAAGGTGAGCCGGGTGGGGTTTGACTGGGACGGACCCGAAGGCGTGCTGGACAAACTCAACGAAGAAACCCGGGAACTGGCCGAGGCCATGAATTCCGGGGACCGGGAACGGATCGAGGACGAGATCGGGGATCTGATCTTCAGCGCCGTCAATATCGCCCGGCTCCTGAAGGTGGACCCCGAGGCGGTCCTGCGGCGGACCTGCGGCAAATTCATTCGGCGGTTCCAGGAGATTGAAAAAGTCGCCGGGGACAAAGGGGTGGGGCTGGCGGACATGCCCATGGCGGAAAAAGACCGGATCTGGGAGGCCGCCAAAGAAAAATAAGGGGGCTGGTCGCGCCTCTATTTCGCGGTCAGGACGCATCAGCGGGAACCCGGTCGCTTTTTCGGGGGTTTTTCCACCAGTTCCTGTTTCTGAATTTCCTTGTTTTTCGTATTTTTTTCCACAAACACCGCCTTGCCGTCAGGTCCTTTTTCCGTGTGATACATGAGCGCGCCTCGGGTGGCGGGGCCGGGGGTAAAGATCTGGACCTGTTCGGGGGTGAAACGGAAGACCCGGCGGGTAAATTGCTTCAGGCGGCGCATATCCGCTAAGGTGCATCCCGGAAACGCGGCCATGAGGTAGCAGGTCAGAAAGCTTTGTACGCCCTCGGATTTGCAGGTCCGCTGGAACAGGTCGACAAACTTTTCCGTTGTGGCGGCATCGGGTTTGCCCATGAGTGTCAGGATGTGATCCTCGCAATGTTCGGGCGCGATCTTGAGCTGGCCGGATACATGGTAACGGATGATCTCCTCTAAATATTCCCGGCCAAAGCGTGCGTCATGAAGCACCAGATCGTGTCTGATGCCGGAACCGATAAAGACCTTGCGGACGTCGGCCAGGCGGCGCAACCGGCGCAGCAGGTCCATCTGCCGGTCGTGGCGGACATCTAAGTGTCTGCAGGGTGACGGCCCCAGGCAGCGTTTGTTTTTGCACGGCCCGCTGCTTTCCGGCCGACGGCATCCCATGCCGTACATGTTGGCTGTCGGGCCGCCCACGTTCTGGATAATCCCTTTGAAATCCGCGTGTGTGGCCAGCGCGGCAGCTTCCCTGAGAATCGATGCTTCGCTGCGGTCCGTGATGATGCGGCCTTCATGAACGGCAATGGCGCAGAAGGCGCAGTCGCCGAAACAGCCCCGGTGCGTGATGATGGAAAACCGCAGGGTGTCCAGTGCGCGCACCTGGCCCTGGGCCTGGTGGATGGGGTGGGCGTCCCGATGAAAGCCGAATTCGTGGATCCGGTCCAGTTCCGGGCCGGAAATAGGGAGCCGGGGCGGGTTCTGGATCAGAAAGCGGGTGTCCTGCTGCTGGCACAGGCCGTTTGCGCGCACCGGGTCGGCATTCTCCGAAAAGCGCGCAAACATGTCCGCAAACGCGCCCTTGTCTTTGGCCACGACAGGGTGGGCGGGCAGGAGGAGATAATCCGGCCGGGGCTGTGGGGCGATATAACAAATGCCGGCGATGTCGGATACTGCCGGCCGCTTGTTCTTCAGGTGTCCGGCGATTTCCAGGATGGTTTCCTCTGCCATGCCGTAGGCCAGGATGTCGGCCCGGGCGTCAAACAGAATGGAGCGGCGCACGGTATCGGACCAGAAATCATAATGGGAGATGCGCCGCAGACTGGCCTCGATGCCGCCGAGGACAATGGGTTTTGTCTGTTTGAAATACCGCCGGATCAGGTTGGCATAGGCGATGACGGCCCGGTCGGGACGCCGGTTGTTGACGCCCCCGGCGGTGAGGTCGTCGCGCCGCCGGTGTTTCCGGGACGCCGTGTAATTGGCGATCATGGAATCCATGCACCCGCCGGTCACTCCCCAGAAGAGTTCCGGCTCACCCAGTCGGGAGATGTCGCGGTCGTCGGTCATGTCCGGCTGGGGGATGATGCCCACCCGATACCCCGCCTCCATGAGCACCCGGCCGATGACCGCCACCCCGATATGCGGGGAATCAATATAGCTGTCGCCCGTGACCAGGATCACATCGAGGCCTTTCCATCCAAGGGCGGCGACTTCTTCGGGTGTGGCGGGGATAAACATGGTCGGGTTGCGCCTTTTTATGTTAAAATTCTAAAAATATCCAAAATTATTGAAAATATAATAATATCGATCCGTCTCGTCAAGGGTTAAGGCATGTTTGGCACGAAAGGTTTCTTGACAGCGCGCCTGAAATTAAACTAACATATTGATGATAAACACCATTTTATAAAAATAAACCACATAATGATAGATATTGGTGATGCCCATGACTCCATCATTGCTGCCGATTGCCCTTGCGTCATATCGTAACGGCCCGGATTCGCTGGGCCGGGCACTGGAACTTTGCGAGGCGTTTTCCGATCTTTCTTCCCATCACCACGTGATGATTAAGCCGAACCTGGTGGCCTGGGACGATGAATTTCCCATTGCCCCATTCGGCGTCTATACCACCACCCGGCTGGTGGAGGACCTGGTGATCCTTTTGAAGGATTACGGGTGTCGTCGGATCAGCATCGGCGAAGGGTCCGTGGAAATCAAAAAAGGCGTCGGCACAAAGGCCGCGTTCGCGGGCCTGGGATACACCCGCCTGGCCGCGCGCTACGGTCTTGAACTGGTCGATTTCAACGAAAGCAAATCCAAAGCTTTTGCCGTCGGGGATGACCTGAAACTGCATATTGCCGAAGAGGCCCTGGAACCGGATGTTTTTATCAATATGCCGGTGTTAAAGACCCACGGCCAGACCCGGGTATCGCTGGGGCTCAAAAACCTGAAAGGGTGTCTGAAGAAAACATCCAAAAAGCTCTGCCATCATCCGGAGTTGAACCTGGAATACTGCTTTTCCCATATCGCGGATTTCATCAAACCGGCCCTGACCATCATTGACGGGATTTACGCCCTGGAAAAAGGGGCGCTCCATTTCGGCAACGCCTACCGGAAAGACGTCATCGTGGCGTCTAAAGACATTCTGGGAGCGGATCTGCTGGCCGCGAAGCTGATTGGTTTTCCGGGAGAAGACATCGCACATTTCCGCCATTATGCAAAGCGGCATGGCCGCTCCCTGAAACTGGACGATTACGATATCGTCGGCGAAGATCCGTCGACGCATACAAAGCCCCTGAAATGGGACTGGGTCTGGACCGAGGACAACACCGGCCCCGGCATTTTCGCAAAAATGGGCATCACCGGCCCGGCCCTCCCCAAGTATGACGACACCCTCTGTTCGGGATGTTCACCCATTGCCAATATGGCCAATATCCTGGTGCTCTCAGCTTTCAAGGGTAAGCCCCTGCCCAAAGTGGAAGTGCTCAACGGCAAAAAAATGCAGGGCAGGGCCGGCTATGATCAGACCGTTCTGCTGGGCGACTGCATCATTCGGGCCAACAAGGAAAACGGCAATGTTTGTCATGCCGTGCCGGTCAAGGGATGTCCTCCTTCCGCCGATCAGGTGGCCGATGCCCTGCGGGCCGCCGGCCTGGATGTCAATATCGGGGCATACCGGGATTACATGAACGGCCAGAGCGTGAAATACCAGGGCAAAGAGGGTTATGAGCCGCGGTTTTTCGTGTGATGCCCCCTTTTTGATCTAAGGCGGGCTTCCGCTGAAAAGCGGGTGCGCCCGAAGCCGGCTTTGAGCGAAATTCCGCGGTCAAGCTGATCCCCGGCGACTGATATTATGCCTTTGCCGGGTAAGACTGCTATAGACAGGCGACGTTTCCACCTTTAATCTTTCCTGCCGGGAGCCCCATACGTCGATAAAATTCAGGCATTTTTTTATCGTCATAGGAAGGGCACTCTTTCAGAATTTCCGCTGTGGCCTGTTTTCTCAGGGGCCACTCTTTTGATTTTTTGGCATAAATAAAATCATTGCTCAGGTTGGCGTAGCAGGAGCAGCCGGGTTTGCAGAAGTTTTTGCTGGTCTCTTCCCAGATTTTCCGGATCGGTTTTTCATGGATATTGCCGAATGACAGCATGGTAAAGTCACAAGGGCAGACATTTCCCTGGGAATCAATGAACATGTAGTTAAAGCCGGCCCCGCACCCGTAGTAGTGTTCACTTTCGAAAAAATCATAAGCAAAGACGCCGGGATACCCTTTTGTCCGGGTGCATTTTTTCTGGATCTCGAAAATGGTTTCCACATTTTCAGGGGTCAGCTTTTCTTCAGGTTTTGTGGTCAGCCTGCCGCTTAAAATGGGTGAGGTCAACCGCATGTCATTGATGCCGATATCCTTAAAAAAGTCAATAACTTTGAAAATTTCCGTTCGGTTGCTGACCAGCTTTGTGTCCGGAACAAAGGAAACCGCGACATAAAACCCTTCGTCCTGGAACAATCGGATCGCATTCAGGGCATAATCAAAAATGCCCTTTGTTCGCCGGCCTCGATCGTGGACTTCCGCCTTGTAGTGATCCAGGCTGATGACCGGAATTTCAAGGCCGGCCGCTTTCAGGCGTTTCACGCGCTCTTTTGTCAGCTTGTAGCCTGTTGTAAACATGATCGGCATGGATCTTTTATCAACCGATGCAATCATGTCTTCCAAATCCTCCCGCAAGAGCGGTTCCCCTCCGGTAAATCCGATAACGCTTACCCCCAGATCCTGAACCTCTGCTATGGCCTTCTGGATCTGATCCAGTGTCAGAATATCCTTCCTGGATCGATCGGAAAAGGAACAGTGCCAGCAGTTGCAGGGGCATTGGGGTGTCACGGCAAAGTTTGTCACAATCGGATAGGGTTTTCCGGATGTGATGGAGACCACGCCTTTGAGAAATCGATCATAGGCAAGGGATGGGAAGTATGGCGTGAATGTGTTGGAGAAGATTTTATTGCCGATTCGGGTCAGTTTGCTTTCCTTGGAAACATAGTTCATGGCAAGCTTTTGTTTTAGCGTAAGAGATGAAAGTTCTTTATTCATCCCCATTCTGAGGGTTGCAACAACCCTTGCGATTCCATAAAGCTGGGTGCCGTTATGCTTTCTCATTCACACGCCTCCTTTTTCTGATCGCAAACCGGTTAAGGACCTGCCGCTTTTATTGCGCGAACAACCCCCGCGTGCACAGATCAACGGTGTCTTCAAACATGTCATGGAGCGCGTTGTCTTCGGCGCGGATATACATGCGGATAATAAACATCTTGTAGATCATGAAGATCACTTCGGAAATCCGGTCCGGATCAACGGGCCGGAACACGCCTTCCGCGATGCCCTGGGCCACGATGGAACGGATCAGGGCGATGGAATTGCCGTTGATGTCGGCAAAAGGGTCACGGTCCGAAAACATGGGAAAGATTTCCGGGTCACGCACTAAAAGATTTCTAAGCAGGCTGTCCTGGGCAAGATATTCCACGGCCTTGAAACACATGATGCGGAATTTCTCCTTAACATTGGCTTCGGCGGCTACGGCTTCAAGGACCCGGGACTGCCAGGCCTCCAGGGCATGGGCCACGGTCTTGCGGTAAAGATCCTTTTTGTTTCTGACATATAAATAAAGGTTGCCCTTGGTCATGCCGAGACGTCCGGCAACGTCTTCCATGGTGGTTTTCTGAAATCCGTATTCCGAAAATACGGCCATTGCGGTTTGATAGATCGTCTGAATGTCTTCTCTGGGTTTCATGCGGTTGCCCTATAAATAAATGAACAGTTTGTTTAATTGTTTATTTAAGATGTTTTTTCGGGCATGTCAAGAAATTTTAAGATTTAATGCTTTAGGTGAAGATGCAGGCAAAGCGGCTTGCTGAAAAACCTGGCATCCATCGTGCCGGTATGTTACAAAACAAAGCTGACCGTGGCCGCTGAACCGAAGTCCTTCTATTGTTTAATTATTTTGATCATCGCGGTTTTGGATTATATTTAATGCTGCGGAAGTATAAACCGAAAAAGTATATCAAGCATCGCTTTGCTTATCTGGCTATCCTGGCGGGCATCCGTCTGATCCGACTGCTTCCCCGGCATGCCGCCATGGCTGTGATGCGGGTGGCGGCCATGTTGTATTATTATTTGTCGAATCAAAACCGGCAACGAACGATCCAACATCTGACCCTGGCGTTCGGCAATGAAAAATCCCCGGCGGAAATCCGGCGGATCGGCCGCAATGTTTTCCGTCATTTTGCCGTGGCCGGCGTGGATGCCATCCGTATCCCGCAAATGATTGACAAAGGGATGGATCATTTTGTCACGGCCGAAAACCTTCATATCATCGATAATGCCCTGGCCGAGAAAAAGGGCGTTATTGTGCTGACCGGTCATTTCGGCAACTGGGAATTAATGGGCGCATACGTGGCGCAAAAAGGGTATCCCATAAAGGTGATCGGCGCGCCCCTGGACAATCCCTGGCTGGACCGGCTCCTGGTGGACATGCGCAACCGGGCCGGGTACGCCAATATCATGCGGGGGGAGGGGGCCCGGGCCATCATCCGGGCGCTAAAAAGCGGCCATATACTGGCCATGCTCATTGATCAGGATACAAAGGTCAATGGCGTATTTGTTGATTTTTTCGGTCAGAAGGCCCATACCGCCGTGGGTCCGGTGGTGCTGGCCGAACGGTTCGGGGCGCCGATCATTCCGGTGTTCATGCGGATGAAGCCGGATCTGAGCTATCATATCGCGTGTTTCCCGCCTGTTCCCCTCACATGGACCGGGAACAAGGAAAAGGATATTCTGGTCAATACCCAGAAATGTTCCGATGTCTACGAGGCCGTTATCCGAAAATATCCGGAACAATGGGCGTGGATGCACCGGCGATGGCGCAAAAAACCCTGACGCAGGCGCCCGTGCTTGTGTAAATATCGCCTGTGTCAGAGTCTTGAATCGATACCCCGCCGAGTCGGCTCGGCTCTGATTGCCTGGTCAGTGCCGGTCGTCTGAAACCAGCCGGATATTGCGCCTGCATCGGCGCATGTCGTCGATGCAGCGGATCTGTTCCATCAGATCCAGGCATGTGGCCCGGAAGTAGCGCACATCCCCTCCCTGCCGTGGATCGATATTGTTGTAAAAATAATAAAAAATCGATGATTTTCCGGAGGTGATCATGGTTTCGAGCAGCCGGGAAAGCCGTTCCGCTGTTTTCTGGTATTCCCCGATATCGATGATGTCGGCGACGATATGATCGAGCATCTGTTTGATTTCCCGATACGTCTCCGGGTGCGCGATGATCGCCTTTTCCGTTATCGTCATTGACGCGGCCGCGCGCTTTTTCAGATCCTCAATTGATGGTGACAACAGGTCCGCCATCGTTACGCTCCCTGAGCAGGCCGCGCCTTGCCTTCCGGACCGGCTTATCAACAGCCCGTCAGGCAAGGAAACGCAGCCGGCGCAGCCTTCACGGTATTTCGAAACAAGTGGGGCTACATGGCCGACTCGGGATGAAACACCAGGACGTCTTTTAAATCATCCCCCAGGTACTCCCGTTCGTTGGGGCCCAGTATGCCTAAAGACAGGCAGATCATCGTCCAGAGGTGAACCACATGGTAATGGCCGCCGTAATGTTCGCTCAGCTCATGAATCTGTGCGTGGCAGTTATGGCATCCTGCAATGCAGTATGGCGCGCCCGTGGCTTGTATCTGCGCGTCCTTGAGTCGTCCGTATTCCAGTCGCTCATTTTTGTAACCGGACTGGAGGAAGCCGCCGCCCCCGCCGCAGCAGTAGTTGTTTGAGCGGTTGGGAACCATGTCGATGAAATTCTCCTCGCCCACGACGGACTTGACAACGAAACGCAGGTCTTCGGCAATGGGATCGCCGTAGCTTTTACGGACGATCTGGCAGGGATCCTGAACGGTGAACTTGATTTTTAAATCCTTGTTCCAATCGGAATTAACCTTGAGTTTTCCTTCCCGGATCCATCGGGCATAATATTCATAGATATTTTTGACTTCGAAATCGTGTTTAATGTTGAATTTTTGCAGTCCGAACCGGACCGCGAATGTTACGTGCCCTCACTCGGTATTGAGAAACGTTTTACACCCCAAGGTATGGGCCTGATCCGTTGATGTCTGGACAATATGTTTCCATGCTTCGTCGTCGGACAGAAACATGCAGTAGTTTTCACCGCCCCATCCCTTGGAACCGTAGGTCCAGTTGGCTCCCACAAGGTGAAGAATTTTCCAGAGGGGCAACATTTCATCCGGTTCGGTAACCGGTTCCCGGGAATTCTGGTTCAGGAAGAATTCCGCCCCTTCCTTGTCGATGGGCGCTTCCATGTCGGCAAATTCCGGCTGGGCTTCCTGGTATTCAGCCAGCACATCCTCCACCACGAACTGGAAGTCTTCCGGCGAGGTGCCCATGGCGCTGCAGCTTTCGTTTTTTAAGGCCATGTCGCATGACCCAAGAATCCCCTTGGGTCGCTGATCCCTGGGCCAGGTGGCCCGGGAATTATAGATCAGTTGCGGGATGTTGATTTTCATCGGGCAGACATAGATGCACCGCTGGCACATGGTACACATCCAGACCCACGGGGTACTCATGATTTCATCATCCATGCCAAGGGCCGCCATTCGGAGAAATTTTCGGGGATCCATTCCCTCCAGCCCCGTTGCCGGGCAACCTGACGCGCAGGCCCCGCATGTCAGGCAGAGGTTCAGGTTTCCGCCTTCGGGCAGGATTGCCTTGACCTTGTCCATAAAGATACTTTTTTTCTTTCCGCCGAGTTTGATGACCTGCTCCGTCATGTGCGATAATCCTCCTGATTGATGTGGCCAGGTTTTATTTTTGTTGGCATAGGATTAAATTAAGGCGACTTGATTTTCAAAGTCAAGAATTTTTAAGCATTTGCCCGAAAAAATGTCCTACTATCCCTGCTATCCGCGTTGCCATTCATGCCGGCGTATCCATCGGGTGAGGAATGCTGAGATGCCTGGAAATATAGTAATTGCTCAACGGCCTGGTTGTCCGTTTTGGATCCCGCCGGTGATTTCGACCCGGATTTCGTCGGTATAGAGACTGCCGCCGGTGCAGTTGATCAGGATGTAGACGAATTCCTCCCGCACCGGACGATCGATATCGATGGTATAGGTCGCATTTTCCCGGGCGTCCCGGATGTCGCGCTGGATAAAGCGTTCACTATTCCAATAGCTCAGGAGTACCTGGAAGTTTCCATCTGCATAACCGGTCCAGTGCAGACGCATGGGACCGGAATTTTGGATTTTAACCAGATGATAAATACCCCTCTTCAGAAAGGTCCCGTCCTGTTGCCGGACGGTCTTCAATTCGGCTTGGTCAAGGGGAACGGCATGGTCGGCAATGGTATATCCGGGATAGGTGAACATAATTCCGTTGATGGGATCGTGGACGATATACAAGGAGAAATCCGGCGTCCGGGCAAATGGGACGGGGTCCGGATCACCGGTTGCAGCCGTGTCGGCAACCTTGTCCGCGGAGGCAGTCCCGTTTTCGGTTAAGGAGGTCTTTTTGTCCCGGTATTCAGGTTCATCCGCATCACGGGTCACGATAAAAACAACGATCAGCAATATCATCATCAGGCCCGTTGATATGACTTTACAGCTGCGTGACATGCGTTCTCCTTTTGATATTATATGTTTTTTGTCACGATTTTTTCCGTATGCGCCCGGCCCTGATTTTTTTGAAAATTTCCATCACAATGAGCATGGGAACGGCCAGCACTAAGATTTCAGCCCATTCGCCAAGGGTGATGGGCTCGATGCGCAGCACGGTCTGCATGAAGGGAATATGCATGGCCGCGATATGGATGCCCTGGGCCGCCATGACCCCGAAAAGCAGTATCCAGTTGCGGGACAGGGGAATTCTGAAAATCGAGACGGTTTCCGACCGGCAGTTGAATACATGGAAATTCTGCATAAATACCATGAGCAGAAGGACCAGATCCCTGGCATGGGTTTCGTCCATGAGTTGGATATCAATAAGGAAAAACCAGAACGCGAAGGTGATCAGACCCATGGTGAGTCCTGAAACCACGGTCTGTTGGATCATTAAGGGATTAAAAATCTTCTCGTCGGTCCGGCGGGGCCTGCGCTGCATGGCGCCGGGTTCGCCGCCCTCAAAGGCCAGGGAAACGTCCTGGATGCCGTTGGTGACCAGGTTGAGCCAGAGCAGTTGCACGGCCAGCAGGGGAAGGGGCAGGCCGGTCATGATGGCGGCAATAAACAGCATGACTTCGGCCGCGCCGGTGGATATGGCCAGGTAGATGACCTTTCGCACATTGTCGTAGGCGTATCGGCCCTCTTCCACGCCGGCGACAATGGATGAGAAGTTGTCGTCAGTGACGATCATGGAGCTGATTTCCTTGGCCACGTCCGTTCCCGAGCCCATGGCCACGCCGATATTGGCCCGTCGCAGGGCCGGGGCGTCATTGACGCCGTCGCCGGTGACCGCCACGAATTCTCCCCGGCGGATCAGGGCCTCCACGATTTCCAGCTTCTGGACCGGAGAGACCCGGGCAAACACGTGGGATGAGGCCACCAGTTTTATAAAGGCCGGCGAGTCCGCGGGACCGGCTTCGGCCAGCCGGGCCCCGGTCACGGCTTCTTCGCCCGGATCGGCGATGCCTATTTCCCGGGCGATGGCCTCGGCCGTTGCCGGATGGTCGCCGGTGATCATCAGGACCGTGATCCCGGCGCCGCGGCATTTTGCCACGGCTTCTTTGGCTTCGGACCGCAGCGGATCGATAAAGGCCACCAGTCCGTAAAACACCAGCCGGGGCAGATCGCCGTCCTCGTAAACATCCTTTGTTTCGAAATGGTCGAATTCGCCGCCGGCAACCGCCAGAACCCGGTATCCTTCCACGGCCAGTGCCAGTGCCCGGGTCTCTATGGCCTCCGGATCGAGCGCGGTCAAACCGCCGCTGTCCATGGCGTCATCGCAGAATCCCAGAATGGTTTCCAATGCCCCTTTGGCGGCCACATGCACTTTTCCGTTTTTGTTGTAGAACGCCGCGGAATACTTTCGTTCCGATTCATAGGGGATGGTTCCGGCCAGGGAAAAATCCCGCCGGACCGTTTCCGGGTCCAGCCCCATTTTATACCCCAGTGCCAGAAACGCCACATCCATGGCGTCGCCGTGATATTGCCACGCCCCGTTTTCCTTTTTCAGGCTCCCTTCGTTGGCAAGGATCGCCAGTTTGGCGATTCTGGCGGCCTGTTGGCGCTGGTTTTCCGTAAAATCGGCATCATCTGCCGGCCGGACCTCGCCGTCCCCGTTGTACCCCTCCCCGGAAACCCGGAACCGGTCGCCGCCGGGAAATTCAATGATTTTGAAGGTCTGCTGATTGACGGTAAGGGTGCCGGTTTTGTCGCTGGCGATGACGGTGCAGCTGCCGAGGCTTTCCACGGCCGTGAGTTTGCGCACGATGACGTTGCGCTTCGACATCCGGGAGGTGGCAATGGACAGGGCAACGGTCAGGGCCACGGGGAGTCCTTCGGGGATGGCCGAAACCGCCAGGGCCACCACAAAGAAAAAGATTTCCCTGGGAACCATTCCCTGGTTCCAGAGGATGCCCGCCAGCACGGCGCTGAGGGCTATGGCGATCACGCTGAGCTGCCGGGTGAAACGTTCCATACGCAGCACCAGCGGTGGTTTGGCGCTTTCGGATAAAGATATGTTTTCAGCGATTTTGCCCACTTCGGTGGCCATGCCGGTGGCCACCACCACGCCCATGGCCCGGCCGCCGGTAATGGTGGCGCCGGCAAAGGCCATGTTGGCGCGATCAGCCACCCGAAGGGATTCCATGAGCACATCGGATTTTTTAACCGCGGCCATGGATTCGCCCGTCAGAAAACTTTCATCCGCGTTTAAGCCTTTGGCCTCAAGGAGCCGCAGATCCGCCGGGACCTTGTTGCCGGATTCAAGAAATACGATATCGCCCGGGACCAGTTCCTCGGCGGAAATCTCTTTCTGGCTCCCCGACCGCAGGACCCGGGCGCTGATTTTGAGCATTTTCTGCAGGCTTGCCGCGCTCTTTTCCGCGTTGTATTCCTGGTAGGCCCCCAGGCCGCTGTTGATGGCAATTACCAGCAGGATAAAGATCGCATCCGTGAGCTCGCCGATGGCCATGGATGCAACGGCAGCGGCAATCAGGATGAAAATCAAGGGATTGAGCACCTGGTGCAGAAGAATCTGCCACAGGGCCGGGGGCTTTTTCACCGGCAGGGCATTGAGGCCGTACAGGACCAGTCGCTGGGCCGCCTCATCATCGGTCAGGCCCGCACGGGTTGTCTCCAGTTCCCGGCATACCGCCTCTTCGCTCATGGCATGCCATTTTTCTTCGATCATTTTCTTTATGGGCGCTGTCATCGGTGTCTTATCCTGAATGGTAAAGAAGAATCCGTCATAATGACGCGGCTGAGCATCGATTGTGAGCCTGAGCATGGATTTGGGTTACGAAAAATGTCCAAGCCCGCGGATGCCTATCAGCTTATAGCGCGGCCGATTATATCCGCGGTTGCCTCAAACCATACAACATATGAGGGTTTTCGTCAAATGCGGTCCTCCATTATGACGGCTTTCCCTTGGGCGGGCTCTTTTTGATCGCAGGCTTCTTGGTGGGTTTTTCCGTTGTGGCAGGCGGCCGGGGCGTTTTTGCCTTTACCGGTGTTTTTTCAGTCCCCGTTATGGATGATGCCAGCAGCGCGGTTTCCGGGGACAGGTAAAAATTTTCCAGCCGGGCCCGGATGCGCGCTTCCAGGTAACCGCCGGCCGCGGCTTTTTTGATGCCGTGAGACAGGGTTTGCACCAGTTCATTGACCACCATTTCCTCGGTAACCCCCACATCCTCGGCAATAAGATCGAGTTCCCTGTCCCCGTATTTTTCAAAAAAGAAATAGACCAGATCCGTATAAATTGCCTTGAAATAAGGAGTTTTTCGGAAATGAAGCCAGAAATCATATCCGATGATAATAAAGTCCTCCATGTCGCCGGCATCCACCATCGTAAAATATTCGGACAATTTTTTTTCGGAAACCGACGTCCATATCTCATCTCCCATTTCAATGATATGGGCTTCGTCAAAATAGGCATTTAAGGATTTTTCACTGCGCCGGATGGTATTGCCGAGATTCTTTTCAATATAGCTTTTGACGGTTTTTTCAACCGCGACCTCCAGCGGATGCAGGGTCTTGTTGACGGCGAATTTTCCGATTTTGATCAGGGAAGCAAGGCCCGGGACTTTCTGGGCGAAAATATTTTCAGTCAGCAGATATTCCTTGATGCCGGTAAACAGCACTTCCGAAATCTGCTGGGAATAGATCGAACTGTTGACCAGGTGGTGGATGAGATCCTGCCTGGCTTTTTCCAGACCGCCGATTTTGTCCACAATATCGTCATAGGGTTTCCGGGGGAAGATGTGTTCCAGCGTGGTGGTTTTATTTTGCGGGGAGGCCAGGACCCGCCGGCTCATTTCTCCGGTCAACTCCGTGATCCCTCCGGCGATGGGCAGTTTAACCACGTTGCGATCGATTACGCCGATAATCTGTTCCGGGGTGACGATTTCCCGCAGCGTTATATTTTTGATCCATTGAAACAAGGCCGCTGTTTCTGCCCGGATGGTCTGCTGGAATGCCCTGGGTTTGAAACGGTTCAACTCATGTTGGACATGGGCTTCGAAAAGCTTTTCAATTATGTTATCCATGCATCACCCCTGTTTTGTCTGTTTTGCAATCAAGGCTCCCAGCAACAGGAGATTGAGTTTCTGAATGGTTGTTTCCGTCGCGCGCTTTGCATGTTCGGCTGATTGAACGCCGGGAGGCAAAGCGCTTTCCATGATGCCCCGGCTGACAAGGGTGATCATGGCTTCGGCGATCATGGCCGTTGTTTCGGCGTCACAGGGGAGGGCCTTGCCGGGCTGTTTTAAGATTTCCGTCAGGTTGCGGATCAATCCGTCGATGGCATCGGTTATGGCGACCCGCAGAGGGTCCGCGCATCCGGTGCGTTCCTGAAAAAAAAGGTGGATCAGCCGCGGGTTGTCATTAAAACAGGCGGTAAATGTTTCCGCAAACGGCCGGGTCAGATGTTTAATGGATGTTAATATCTGTTCGGGCGTGTCTTTCGGTTTTATCAACGGTAGCGTCATCTTCTTTCGCGCCGTTGTCAGCCAGTCGTTGAGCATGTCTTTGGCCTGATCCGCCATTGCCACGCCCATTTCATCGATTTCACGGAAATGCCGGTAAAAGGAGGTGGGCGCGATGCCGGCCTTTCGTGCCACGGACCGAAGGCTCAGGCTGGCGTAGCCTTCTTCGGCGCAGAGCTCTAAAGCCGATTCGATTAAGGTCCGGCTGGTTTTTTCTTTTTGCTGTTTTGCTTCGCTGCGTGAAGCCATTTGTTTTCTTCCTCCATTTGCGGATGCCGGCGGCATGCTTTTTAATCTATCATGGACTGCCGACCATTGCCATTCGTATTTCTATCAAAATCGGATATAATTTCAATAGAAGCCATTTCAAAACAATTCCGGTGACGGGCCAGGCGGCATGGGTTCCAAGGGTCTATCTGAACACCCATCCCTTGCGTTTTTTTGCCAGACGGTTGACCCCGTCTTGAATCTTGCCTTCGATTTCCTTGTATTTGCTGTCCAGGTAATCCTTGTCGTCGGCCCGATCCGGGTCCGCATCGATTTCCACGGGTTCCAGGATTTCGGTCCGGATCTTGGCGGGCAGCGGGATGTGCATGGGAAACGCCTCAAGGGTCAGGCCAAAGGGAAACCCCAGAATCAGCGGCGCCATATCGCAGCGCAGGATTTTTTTCAGCCCCAGCATCTTTGCCAGCTTCCGGCCTTCGGCCAGCACGAATACCGTGTCATGACCGCCGACGGTGGCAACGGGCACGATGGGAACGCCGGATCGGATCGCCTGGCGGATAAATCCCTTGCGGCCCCCCAGCACCACCGTGTCCCGTTTTTTCCACGACCGCATGGCATCCACTTCGCCGCCGGGCCAGATGACCACGTCGTGTCCGGCGGCAAATGCCGCGCCCACCGACTCGCGCTTGGCCGGAATCACGCCGACTTTTCGAAAATACGCGCCCAGTCCCGGCAGGGCCATCAATACGTCGTGGGCCGTTCCGTGAAGCACCCGCTCGCCGTTGAAGCGGCGGTACCATGCGGCGCAAAAACTCCAGGCATCCATGGTCAGCCAGGTGCCGGAATGAATGCCCACCAGCATGGCGGCGGTATCGGGCAGGCGCTGCCATCCGGTGGTTTCCGCGCGGAAATAATAGTCTAAAAGAAAATTCCAGACAATCATCTGCCGATCCATGGTCTCTTTGTCCTGGGGGGTGATGGACCAGTCCCCGGTGCGGCGGGCGATCATGTCGGTAATGGTTTTGAGTACGCCGGTTTTGGCGATTCCGACCCGGTCATTGTCCGTGTTGATCAGGCCGCGCAGAGGGGCGGCAA
>Ga0351930_1028_pt2 | contig 27729 bp, 19 predicted proteins | sample BONcelT113001E10_FD_205823 | JGI IMG/M metagenome (GOLD analysis project Ga0351930, IMG submission 205823) | Enriched cells from coal bed in the Powder River Basin, Montana, United States - BONCAT cells T11 rep2 HSBNCT.T11.300.1.E10 ...
GTCCCTGAACAGGTTCCATGACCTTTTCGACCGGTTCCTCACCTGCCTGGCAAGTGAGGAAAACCCGCTGACCCTTTTTATAGACGACCTCCAGTGGTGCGATGTCGCCTCTTTTGACTTTCTTACCAATATATTCGCCAACTACAAAGATCACCCATATCTATTCCTGCTTGGCGCCTTCCGTCACAATGAGGTGGACCCCAGCCATCCACTCTCCAAGCTGATACGCAATGCAAACGAGGGCGAATGGCCGCTCAAGGAGATAAGGCTCGATCCCTTAAAGCCTCAGTATTGCCACGAGATGGTCTCGTACATACTCGACTCGCCCCGCCCGCAAACAAGGGCGCTGGCCGATTTCATCAACACCCTGAGCGAGGGAAACCCGCTGTTCGTCAGCGAGAGTCTGTCCTACCTTCATAATGAAGATCTATTATTCCTGGACAGCGACAGGCAATGGCGGTGGGACCTCGATAAGATCCGGCAGTCGCGGATGCCCACCACGGTCGTCGCCCTTTTCAGCTCGAAAATTCGAAGACTTCCACCCGACCTGATAAGTCTGCTGGAATACTGCGCGTGCATGGGCAATACGTTTTCGCCGACCGAAATCGCCGCAATCAGGGGTAGGAGTCTGATAGCAACATTCGAGATGCTGAAACCGGCCCTCGGACAGGGCCTGTTGATGGAGACCAAAAACCTGTTGCAGTTCATCCACGACAGGGTGCAGGAAGCGGTGCTCTCGGCGATCCCGGCGAAGAAACGCCGAGAGATCCACAGCCAGATCGGGAGCCATCTTCTTTCGGCAATTCCCAAAGGCGCTGATATCGAGAAGCTGGAGAACTTGTTCACTATTGTCTCACACCTGAATCTGGGGAAGGATGAGAATCTGGACCCGGACGCCGCGTATATGCTCTCCGAACTCAATTACCACGCCGGAACCAAGGCATTGGATTCTCTGGCGACGGAGGCTGCAAACGAGTATTACAACCAGAGTAAAGACCTCCTGCAATATGATTGTTGGGATGAGGCACACTACGAGCGCACCTTCCGAATTTTCCAGAAGGCAGCAAAAACAGAGCTCATGTGCGGCAATTACGGGAATTCTGAAAGACTGTTGACCGAATTGCTGGAACACGCCAAAACCGATTTCGACAAGGCGGAATGTCTCGCTGAACAAACAACCTCACTCTCATCCATTGGAAATTTCATAAAGGCAATAGAGACCGCTAACCGGGGGCTTGCCTATTTCAATAAAGCAATTCCGGATGGCGCGGAAGAGGCTGATAGGCGAAGAAAAGAATTGATGCTGGAGATTTCCTCCAAGGGAAAGGAAGTCGACATTTGGGACACCATCCTGAACATGCCTTTCACCGATGATCGGAAGAGCAAGATAGAACTCTCTTTCTACAGTGAACTCATTCCCGATCTGTACATGTCCGGCCTTGTACCTCAGCTCTATCTCTCCGCGGCCCAGTCCACCCAGCACTGCATGGCGGGCGGTATGGACGAATCTGTCATCTATTCGTTCAGCATTATGGGACTTCAGCTCGGGGAACAGGAGGAATTCGAGCAAGCGTTCAAGTATGAAGACCTTGCCCGCGACCTTTCCGCGAAGTACCCGAATACTTTTGGGGCAACCCGCGGGATGAACGGCATCGTCTGGTGTAATATGCACTCCCGCAGCCACCCCAAGGAAATTGTGGACTATTGCCTTAAGTCCATCCAGTGCGGGAAAAACTGCGGCGATCTCTATAACGCCGGCCTGTCATATGGGCCTCTCATGTGGAACCTCCAGGTCCAGGGGGTTGATCTGTCCATTATTGAAGATGTTGCCAAGGAATGCCTCCAGTTCTCCAACAGATATCATCTCTCCTTCTCGGTGGGTATGGCCGAAGCAATGCAGGCGGGCTGGATTGCCCCCATGAAGAAAGATTATGCTCCCGTATCCCTGGAAAATAAGCTGAAACAATGGGAGCGGGATAATCATGTCGCTTCCGCCGGAAGTTATTATGTCCACATGGGGCTGATGCACTATTACATGGGGGAGCATGAGGAGGCCGAGCGGCATCTGGTGGGTGTCAGGAGGTATCTCTCCGGTCTTACCGACAATGTTCTGAAAAGACAATGGCATGTCTTCCTGGTATTGAACGCGCTTAAGCAATATGAAAAAGGAATGGGACTCAGAAGCGCGGAAGCGCTCATGGCGGAAATCAGACCCATTATAAGCAAGATCGAGACATGGGCTGGGCTGGGACCTCTTCTTAAGCCTTATCTTGCTTTCCTCTATGCCGAGGTTGAAAGAGTCACGGGTGATTTTAGAGAGGCCAGAAACCTCTACCTCGATGCCATCAACCTGGCGCATAAGCAGAAGTATACGTTCCTGGAAGGCCACTTAAACGAATGCATGGGCGAGCTTTTGCTACAGGCAGGTCAGTTTCCGGAAAGCGTATATTTCGTTGAGGCCGCGCGTCTATACAGAAAATGCCGGGCCGAGCGAAAAGAGATCAGTCTGATTGAAAAGTATCCCGAGTATTTTGAGGAAGAGAAATCTTTCGGTAACCATATTGAGTTTGAACCCTCTGCCTCCTATATACTGCCTGATCTCGATCTGGACTACCTGATGAAATCTTCCCTGGCCATTTCCGCTGAAATGAACCAAAACGCCCTGATGAAAAAAATCATGAACGTGGTTACCGAAAGCTCGGGGGCCCAGCATGGCTACTTGCTGATTCAGGAGGAAGGCGAGTTGCTGATCCGCGCCGAGAGTCACGCGGCGGACAAGGATGCGGTAAAGACATTGAATCAAAGGCTCGAAGAGGCCGGAGACATATGCAAGGCCATCGTTCGGTACGTCTACCGGACAGGTGAGAGAGTGATATTGAACAGCGCCGCACAGGAAGGAGCATTCAAGGATAATCCCGAAGTCCAGGTCATGCAGCTCCGTTCCGTGCTCTGCCTGCCGGTTATAAAACAATCGAATATGATCGGGGTCTTGTACCTGGAAAACCGTCTCTCCGATTCGGTATTTACCGCGGAAAAAACCCAGATGACGGAACTGCTTACCTCCCAGGCAGCAATTTCTTTGGAAAATGCGCGGCTGGTTACCGAGATGAAGAAGGCGGAGGATCGGGTGAAGAAATCGCTTGAAGAGAAGGAGGCGCTTCTCAGGGACCTCACCGCCCTCAAAGCAAAGGAAGGAAGTTAAGTACAAAATGAAGGGCCGGATACTGGTTATCGAAGACAATCCTCAGAATCTGGAGTTGATGACGTACCTGCTGAGGGCGTTTGGATACACTGCCCTTACGGCCGCCAATGGTGAAGAGGGTCTCGGGGTGGTGCGTCGCGAAAGGCTGGATCTGATAATCTGCGATATACACCTTCCCAGGATGGATGGCTATGAGGTGGCTTACGAGCTAAAAAGGGACCCCATGCTGCGCAGGATTCCCCTGGTTGCGGTTACGGCCCTCGCAATGGTAGGGGATCGGGAAAAGGTGCTTGCCGCCGGGTTTGACGGCTACATCGACAAACCGATCGAACCCGAGATATTCGTGAAACAAGTTGAATCATTCATGGACAAATCAGGCAAGCGCCGGACTTCCACGCCCGAGTAAAATGTAAGGGGAACAGGACGAGATATGGCTAAGATCCTTGTTGTTGACGACCGCGCTGAAGACCGGGAGTTTCTCGTAACCCTTCTCGGCTACGCCAGGCACACCGTCCTTGAGGCGGCTGACGGGGCTGAAGCTTTGGCTCTGGTGCGGACTGAACATCCGGATCTTGTAATATCGGACGTACTCCTGCCTTCGGTGGATGGCTATGAATTTGTACGCCAGTTGCGTGGCACTCCGTCAATAGCTCAGACCAAAGTGGTGTTCTATACCGCGCTGTTTAACGAAGGGGAAGCTCGGGAACTGGCAAAGGACATTGGCGTTTGCCGCATCTTCCCCAAACCTACCGAGCCCAAAATCATCCTCGATATAGTAGCCGAAGAGCTTGGATCGTGTGAATCCCGGGTAATCCCCGCTCAGCACCGGCAGTTTGAAGATCAGCACCGGCAGTTGCTCATTAATAAGCTCCTGGAAAAAGTCGAGGAACTCAGCAGGTCGAGGGACGAATTGGAAGAGCGGGTCGCGGAAAGGACCGCCGAGCTGAAAAGGGCCAACCTGGAACTCGAAAACAAATCGGCCAGACTTGAAGTCTTAAACGAGGGGCTGAAAGACTTTGCATTCATCGCAGCCCATGATCTCCAGGAACCTTTAAGGAAGATAATGACCTTTGGAAAAATGCTTAAGAGTAAGTGTATGAATTCGCTGGAAAAAAAGGAGCTGGAGTATTTGGATCGCATTAATCAGTCCGCGTCTCGCATGAGCGGATTGATTCATGCTCTGCTGGACTATTCGCGCATAACCACGAGAACTACTCCATTTGAATCTGTCAGTTTGGTTGAAATAGCCCTGGATGCGGCAAGCGACCTGGAGCTTGCCATCGAGCGGGCGGAAGCAACTGTTGAGATTGGCGAGCTTCCAGCCGCAAATGTTGACCCGGTTCAGATGCGCCAACTGTTTCAAAATCTCATTAGTAATGCAATCAAGTACTTCGACTACCGTGGGACAGTGGCGAGACCCCAGGTGAAGGTATATGGGCATATTAAAGATGGCGAATGCCTCATCTTCGTTGAGGATAACGGAATCGGGTTTGAAGAACATTATCTCGACAGGATATTCAAACCATTTCAAAGGCTGCATGGGCGAAACGAGTATAAGGGTACCGGTATGGGGCTCGCTACATGCAGCAAGATAATCGAGAGGCATGGAGGCAGTATAACGGCCAGGAGTGTTCCGGGCGAGGGTTCTACTTTCATTGTTACCTTGCCCGCCGGCGATTCTCGGGAGAGTTGAGCTTTCCGAGTTACTGTCCGAAGCAAAAGAGACTGATTCCATACAGTTGAAGCAGTGCCCAGCGCTAAAAAAGAGGGACGGAAGTTAAGAGTTTTGAGCCTCCTAAGACTTATTCCGCCCCATATGTTTCAAGTTGTTAAAGCTTTTTTTATCTTCGTAGTTTTTTCGGATATTTGCTCCTGGTAAAAAGGGTTGTCTTCTTTGCAAGCCGAGTCCGAAGAGGGATTTTGACCCCCCTTGCACTTCCGCCGTGGAACCCGCCTTGCGCCATTAGACTAATATTACCTCCATCTGGACGGTTTTCAATACTCCATTATACGTTTTTTGTAGAAAAATACCCGATTGTGACAGGGCACCGCTTTTTCACCTCTTCAGCGATGGCAAAATAGCTGAAAACGTCCAACTTGGTGGCGGTCGAGCCGATAAAGGCCTGGATATGCGCCGAAGGCTGGCAGGATGTTGAAAAAGGTTGTTCGGGATGGGAAAACGTGAAACTGATGCTCATTTCGTCATTCCGGCGAAAGCCGGAATCCAGTGTCTTTTAAGTAACTTAGAATGAAAGACACTGGCCCCCGGCTTTCGCCGGGGTGAGTGCGCCTGGGAGCAGGCGCGATCTGAGAGGTGCAAGTCCTCTCTCGGGAGATGCCTACTCCCGATAGCCAAGGGTAACTGCGTCGCCGTGAGGTGAGGTGGAGAGCAACCTGAGGCGAACTTGCAGTCCGTAGTAAAGCGAACACGTTTCGGCCATACGCAGCGACGAGCCTCCTCACTAGTGGTGAAGTCCAGACCGGGACACGGGCGAAAGCACGAGGTCTGCCAGAGGTTTGCGAGACCCCGACAGGGCATAGGAACAGCCGGTCGGAGACCAGGTACCGGGAGTCGTTCACGCTGGGTGGGCAGCGGAAAAAGCGGTGAACGAGCGCGTAGGGTGGTTGGTGACGGAATGCAGGGAAGTTCGCGCCGTGTTAACCAGGGAGACCTGTTCAGGCCAAGGTGGGTGTTCAATGCGCAAGTAAAGGCACAAAGAGCCCCTTGGACAGGAGTCAGAGCACCCATAGTAGCGTGGAAGCGGGGTAATTCCCGTGGAGCAAAGGGGTGCAGGAAGGTGGATGAGTGAAGACTACACAGGACGAAACGCAACCCGCGGCAGTGCCTGAAAAGGCTATACAAACGGGAGAAACCAGCTCTAAGGATTGGGACTGGGTGGAACGTCATGTGTGGACGGAACGCATGCTGGATGCCCTCGTTAAGGGGGTGAAGGGAGGCATATGGTTCAGCCTGATCGATAAGGTCCAAAGGCTCTCGACCCTTGCCGCTGCATGGTCGGCGGTCAGACGAAATGGAGGCAGTGCAGGTTCGGATCATCAGAGCATCCAAGACTTTGAGAAAGACCTTGCTGGAGAGATCGAACAACTTTCTGCGGCACTCCGTACGGAAAGCTATCGACCTCGGCCGATCCGCCGAGTTTATATTGATAAGCCCGGCAGCAAGGAGAAACGTCCGCTGGGGATACCCTGTGTTCGAGACCGAGTCGTTCAGGGAGCCTTGCGGATGGTTATCGAGCCTATCTTTGAGAATGTTTTTAACGATCATAGTTATGGATTCCGCCCGGGTCGCGGATGCAAGGACGCACTTCGCGAAGTAGAAAGACTCCTTCGCGCAGGGTATACGCATGTGGTGGATGCCGACATCAAAGCCTACTTCGACAATATCCCGCACGCCCCGCTGATGGCCGATGTCGGTCTCTATATTGCTGACGGGCGCGTGCTGGAGTTGATCTGGTCTTTCCTCAAACAAGATATTCTGGAGGATCTGACCATGTGGACCCCCGAGAAAGGCAGTCCTCAGGGAGCGGTAATAAGCCCCCTGCTCGCCAATCTCTACCTCCACCCCGTCGATGTGGCCATAGCGGCTGCAGGCTATGAGATGGTCCGTTATGCGGACGATCTCGTTATCCTGTGCCGTAGCAAAGCAGAAGCCCTTAGCGCCCTTGATCTGCTGGGCAAGTTGACAGCGGAACGCGGACTCACCCTGCACCCGGATAAAACCAGACTTGTGGACGCGAGGATTCCTGGAGAGGGTTTCGACTTTCTTGGCTACCACTTCGAGCGAGGTCTTAAGTGGCCTCGTACGAAAAGTATGAAGAAGCTCAAGGACGCTATCCGTTCCAAAACTAAACGCAGCAATGGCTGCGGTCTGGCCGTGATCATCGAAGACGTGAACCGCACCCTGAGAGGTTGGTTTGAATTCTTCAAACACAGTCACAAACCGACCTTTCCCATGGTGGATAAATGGGTTCGGAGGCGTCTTCGGAGCATTCTTCGCAAGCGCAAGAAGCTTCACGGAATCAGCCGAGGACACGATCACTTTCGCTGGCCCAATGCATTCTTTCGAGTTCATGGACTATTCAGCCTTGATGAAGCCCATAGGACTTTGCTCCAGTCCTCAAGGAGGTAAAACCACTGACCGGAGAGCCGGATGCGGGAGATCCGCCAGTCCGGTTCGGAGGGAGGGGCGGCGTTGAGCCGTTCCTACCCCTATCGTTAGTCTGAGTTTACAGCTCGATGGTGGGTATCTGATCCTTTTTCATAACCCGACTAGGGTCTGAAACTTCTGCACCGGACCTCTATTTCCAAAATATCGAATCCTTGCGGTTCGTCCACCGGGTCAAATCTCAATATATCATCGAACCCCTTTGGGCTGACAAGCTGGAAAGATATCTCAGCCGGTCCTTTCCTGTTGGCCTTGTAAAATATCTTCTCGGAGCACTCTTCACTGAAGTCCGTTTGACCTGGGACCCTAAAAAAAACCTGAGCCACATCTCTTTGTGATGCTTGCATTCTTGCGCCGACCTCCAGGATTGCGCACCGCTTCATGATGTCCGGGTTGCCGGTGCTGAAAATGATCTGGGAATCGAAGCCCGCGGCTGACTTGAATCTTTCCGCGGACGGTTCAACGGCGGATATATTCTGGAAAATCATATCCCGTGGATTTGCGGTTGAGAAACGGAACAGCGGTTCGGGAACGGTTGTTCCAACCGGTATCGGTGCTAAGCGCAAGTGACGCGCAAAGGAGGCGCCGGAGATCTTCGCGAAAAGAATTTTACTGGTCAAATCCAACCCGGAAAGCTGAGGACAGATTATCCATTTGGAATTCTGCATCGCTGATTGGATGCACGCAACACCCTCCGAACGTGTCTTCATGGCTGAACGATAAAAGGAGGCATGGTCAAGAGCGCCCGCGGCAAGAAGCAGCGGCAGCAAAAGCAGCGGCAAAGCGATGGCCAGAGATCGGGTGGGGTTGGTTACCAGTGATTGTTTATGCGATCTTGCGACTTCAAAACCGGCCACGGCAATCCAGGGCCATAACAGTGTGACCCAGAAGAAATGGAAGCGCTGAAAAGCAAAGGCGAAAATATCCAATGATTTCTTCACGTTCGGCGGATGCAGATTGGCGCGTGCCGCCGAGACAATCAGCAAATAAACGAGAATCATTCCCGCCAGACTTATAGTGACAATTGCCGTTCGTGCTTCCGGCAGGGTTTTCAGTTCCCGCCCGCGGAGTCTCCCCGCATACCGGAGCACTACAGCGCCGCAGACCACGAGTACCACGACCGCAACCACCAGTGACAGAACGGGGCGATTCACGGGAAGCGAGAGTGCTCTCGCTACTTTTCCCATGAAATAGAACCAGAAATCACTGGAGAAAGGATAGGCAAACGGGGCATCGACCCTGTGAGGCCCCTTTTGGAAAAACGCGACGACCCAAATCTGCGGAAGTGTGGTAAGCACTCCAGCGACGAGGAGGGATAATCCACCTCTTGTCAGGGGCCTGCGCTCGGAGTGTTGGATGAATTGACCTGAAATGAGGCATAGGGCGCCGATTGTCAGAATCGAAACGGCGCCTGAAGTGTAAGTCATGCCGGACAGGATTCCTAGAACAAACAGTACCGGTATTTTCCAGTCACGCCATGACTCACCAATTATGATGCTGATAGCAGCCAAATTGCAGACTAGTGGAATTGCCTGATGGTAGGCCAGATTTTGAGCCCCCCAATAACTGTCCGGCTGCAGCATGAACAGGGTGAGGCTGAATGCGGATGCCGCCAGCAGCCTGTCTTTAAGAGCAATGGAGAGCAGATGCCATTGCAGCAACAGCAGCGCGCCCAATACGGTTGTCAGTGAGATGAACTGGTAAGCAATGGAATTTCCGTCCAGATAGCGCTGCGCAAGGGAATCCAGTGCCAGCCCGACGGGATATAATGTGTCATTGGCTGGTCTAAAAAGATATTTCAGGTCCAGGGAGCCTATTAACCCGAAGTCGTAGTTGCTCCAATCATCCCAGAAAGGCATGTCAACGCCCAGGCGAAGCCAGGAGATAGCATTGAGCGACAGGCTGAGAATAGGGAAGATTATGAGAAGGCAGACCAAAAGATCGGACCATCCACGCCGTCCGCGGCTGCATGCCGCGTCCGGAAGATGAGCGGCGCATTGATCCTCGGTGAACTTCATCGTTTTACGAAACCCTTTCAATAGCAGCAGTGTCCGGTAAGGTTCCTGCAATTGCGGAAAAGACGCCGTTCCGAACCACATGTGACATCACCAGCCGTTCAATTCATCCTCTTCCAGACTCTGCCTCGGCCTGGAACTCCTGCACCTGACCTCCAATTCCAAAATATCGAACTCCCGCGGTTTTACCACCGGATCAAACCGAAAAGAATCGCCGAATCCTGTCGGGCTGGCAAGCAAGAAAGATATTTCCACCGGCTCCTTTTCGTTTTTGATGGGTACCGCCTCGGATTGTTTCTCACTGAATTTGGCCTGGCCCGGGACTTTATAAAAAACCTGGGCAACATCGGTTCCCGTTGTCTGCATTATTGCGCTGATTTCAAGGATCGCGCACTGGTTCATAGCTTTTGTATCACCGGTGCGGAAAATAATCTGGGGGTCGTTGCCCGCGGTGAACCTGAATCTGTCTCCCGAGGATTCAGCAGCAGCCATATTATCAAAAACCGCGTCCCCGGGAGCCGCGGTTGAAAGACGAAACAGCGGCGCGGGCTTGGCCGTTCCAACAGGGACGGGCGGCAAGGTCAACGAGCGCGCAAAGGAAGCGCCGGTGAGTTTCGCGAAAAAAACCGCGCCGGATATATCCGGCCGGCGGCAAACGCCGGGACAGTATACCGGTTCGAACCGCTGCATCGCCGATTGAATGCAGCTAATGCCCTCGTAGCGCGCATTCATGATTGAGCGGTAGTAAGGCGCATGGGCAAGAGCGCCGGCGGTGAGGATCAACGGCGGCAAAATCAGCGCCGATACCATTGCCGGGGACCGGGAAGGGTTGATGTTAAGCGGGAATTCATAGGACCTCGCGGCTTCAAAAACAGCGGCGGCAACCCAGGGCCATAACAGAGTTACCCAGAAAAAATGGAAGCGCTGAAAAGCGAAGGCAAAAATCTCCAGGGAGGTGTCCACTTCCAGGGGGCGGCGATTGGTGCGTCCGGCGGAGACCATCAGCAGGTAAACGAAAATCATCGCGGCCAGGGTGATGAGGACAATTGCGGTTCGTGCTTCGGACAGTGTTTTCAGTTCTCTTTTGCGCAGCCGTCCGGCATACCGGATCAATAAAGCGCAACAGAGCAGGAGCACCAGAACCGTGACAACCAAAGATGGAAGGGGGTGATTGGCCGGGAGCAGGAGAGATCGTCCAACCTTGCCCAGGAAATGGAACCAGAAATCACTGGAGAAAGGATAGGCAAATGATGTGCCGGCTCGATGAAGTCCTTTTTGTACGAACGCGATCACCCAGAGCTGGGGCAGCGTTGTGAGCACTCCGGCGATAAAGAGAGATAATCCGCCTCTTGTCAGGGGCCTGCGTTCGGGGTGTTGCAGGAAGCGAGAGATGATGAGCAAGACGGCGCCTGTTGTCAGAACGGAAATGGCCCCGGAAATGTAAGACATGCCGGATACGATTCCGATCGCAAACAGTACCGGCGCTTTCCAGCCACTCCATTTCCCGCCCGTGATGATGCTCAGGGCAGCCAGGATGCAAACCAGCGGGATCGCCTGATGATAGGCCAGATTTTGCAATCCCCAGTAGCTGTGCGGCTGGAGCATCAACAGCGTCAGACCGAAAGCGGATGCCGCTAAAAGCCGATCTTTGAGAGCGGTGATAAGCAGATGCCACTGCAATAAGAGCAGCATGCCCAATACGGCTGTCATGGAAATGAACTGGTAAACGATAGTATTTCCATCGAGGAAACGCTGGGCAAGGGAGTCCAGTGCCAGACCGACCGGATACAGGGTGTCGTTGGAAGGTGTGAAGAGGTATTTCAGGCCGAAGGAACCCATTAGCCCGGAGCTGTAGCTGCGCCAGTCTTCCATATAGGGGAGGTCAACGCCGAAGCGAAGCCAGGAAATCACGTTGAGAAACAGGCTCAGTACCGGAAAGAAAATGAGGAGATAGATTAAAATGTCGTACCACCCGCGTTGTATGTAGTTGCTTGACGCTCCCGGAAGGTGAGAGGGGCGTTGTTCCCCGGCGAACTTCATTGTTTCCCGAAACCTTTCTCCAGTAAAGATCCAGCGGGTTAACACACAGGTAATTAATCGACAAGACACCCCATGGGATTTCCGCCCAGGTTGACAATTTCTGGTCCGCCAAGTACTCGCCGAGTGGGCAAGCGGATTAGACTACTCTTTGATCGCTAAAGCAACCGCGTAGGGACTCTCGCCGATTTCGACGCATCGATCATCGAGTTTAAGAGCGCGGCTCAACTCCTCTGTATCGCCCGCCGCGATCAAATTATGAAGGATCACATTAAGTCCGAGCAGATAAATGCCGCCGCCGGTCGGGATGATTTCCGCCGAAGGGAAATACTTCCGGATGGAAGGAATGATCCTTTCCGAATCCGCCCCTTCGGAAGGATCGATGCAAACAAAGCTGTCTTTGTCGGGTCTGCGGACTTCCACCGGCAGGCTATGACCTGGATGCTGAGGATCTGCCAGGTACTTTTTGGGAAGGGACCGGCGGTATTGGGTGTTGATGTCACAGAGCCTGTCCGACCATTGCATCAGGGTCGGTCCGACATAGTCGTCGAGGATCAAAACACCGCCCGGTTTGAGTACCCGGTAACTCCATTCGAGGGCCGCGTCGACATCGAGCATGTGGTGCAGGGAGTTATTCCAGAATACGGCATCGTACACCTGCGTTTCCTCGACAATCCGAAACGCATCACCCAGTTGGAAATGCATCCGATCTGCCAGCCCTTCGCCGGCAGCCAGGTCGCGCCCTCTTTTAACCGCTTCACTGGATAGTTCGAAGAGGTCGAATGCATCTATGACAAGTGAATTGATTGCGTCCGCCTCCTTTCTCCCAAAACCACAGCCAACCGAAACAGCCCTCGCTAGAGGCAATCGGGAACCAAACCGCCTCGGCATAAGCTGATAAAGTCCCTGGGAAAGCCCCGGAACATCGACTCCGCAGACGCGAGCGTTCACATGACGGATAATGGCGTCGCACTGCCACCAGCATAACGTCAAATCCGTTTCCCCACTCGGCGAGTACTTGGCGGACCAGAAATTGTCAACCCGGGCGGAAATCCCATAATCGATTTCAGCCCTGCCGCCACGTATGTGTTGACGTGTCGCTGCAAAAATTACCTCTACCCGATTCTTCCCCGAGACGAGGTGTGGCGCGGGGCAAAATTGAAAACCGCGGGCCCCTGAATATCCCGCCGCGTCAGCATCCTTTCTGCTCAAGGAGGGCTTGATCCTTGAGGCAGGACGCCCATTGACGAGGATCTCAACCTCAACGGCCTTTCCGGGCGAGCTAAGATCCGCAACCCAGCCGGATATCTCGTTTGCTTCAATCCGGTCGACATAGCCGGCGAGATTCGCCTTCCGGCGAGCAAACATGAAATTTAGTCCAAAGCGCATAATTCCTCACGGAATGATTGGATGCTCACTTTCCCAACCGTTGAACAGCAACGCGATGCCGCTGAATTCAAAACTAATAGAACAGTCACTATATCCAGAAGAGGTTGACCCCACCAGTGAAAAGAGCCTGAATGAAGCCCCTGAATGTATCCTTTGAGGTCTTTCTGGAATAGCGGCGGAACTTCTCCATGAAGGGCGAACTGCCGGTGCGGTCGGGGATAACGAGGAGGCACTATCGGTATTGAGATACTTTTAGCCGGAGGCTGCTGATAGTGATCTCCGGTCTAAGGGTCCTCCATGGTTGAGACCATGCGGGATTATTCTCTGGTGGTCTAACTCTTGTAGACGGTGTCGTGATCACCCACGTTAACCAGGATGATTTCATGCTCTTCGACGATCATCTCCAGGGTGATCCGGTAACCGAGGGTTATGGAGACCGCATGCAAACCGGAAAATTTTCCGGATAAAGGGTGTAACCGAAGCGATGGATGATAAGGATTTGCCTCGAGCAGTCGAAGGACCTTTGAGTAGATGTCGATCAATTCAGGATGTTTCTTGAAAAATTTCGAAGCCTTCCTGTTGTAGCTCTCCGGGAAGATTAATCTAAACTTCATCCGTGACCCGCCGGATATGGTCGTCGACCGACTCGGATATCACTCGGCCCGCGGCCAAATCAGCATTGACTTCCGAGAGAGCTGCTTCCAGTTCGCATTCTCTCAAATATTTATATTGCTCCATGCTCATGACTACAAAGCGGCCTTTGCCGCGCACAGTGATGATCGCTTCGGAGCGCTCGGCCAGTTCAGCTTCCAAGGCCGAAATTCCCTTCGTTTTAAGATCGTTGGCGCTTATCATTGTTAAATCGCCTCCTTAACAGGGCTGTTCTCAGTACTATTATAAATGCGGTTCGCAAACAGATAAAGCAGAATCTGAGTATAAAAACCCGAGACCTTGACCAACTCGATTCAATGTCCAGTAACATCGAACTGCTCTGGGAGACCCCCTCTCGCTCTTTATGCCCGACAGGCCTTCGGCCCAGAGACACAGGGTACGCCATCAATGGCTTACTATCCCGGAGCAGTATCAACTGGCGTTCTGACTTTGAAACCAATACTTTATCCGCTCGAAGGTCTGGAGGCAGATCATTGTCTCCGAAATTTGCCCATGCAATGAGAGCGGCGACTATCCCGGCAATGAAGCCCAAAGCCTTCATCTGCTGCCTTCTCTTAGCTGGTTCCCGAACCTGATCTGATTAAGAAACCCATGTTCTCACTTTTCCGGGGGCGGCCTCTCTCAAGGGCGGACACAACAGCGATGGGAATCCAGGAAAGGGGAGGGCCGAGACGCACTCTCCCCCCGTGTATAAGAATTGTTAGTCAGGTTGCCTAAAAGTAGTGGTGTCGTAACGAGTCATCGTATCGGCCACCCCTCATGCAACATTTCTGGAATCTTCGCCCCGAATCACATGGACAGAGGTCTTTTCTTCCGAGCTTTTCGGAGAGTTCCTTCTCGACATGGACTACTCGCACCCCTTTCTTCACCTTTGTTTCGGATGGATAGCCCTTCCGACGTTTACTGGTCCGCTCGAAAGGAATGGAGGGCTTCGTGGTTCTCTAGGTTGGGGTCAAAAGCTTTGCACTTGTGCGAATTTGGATTTGCTTTTCATGGTACACCTCCTGAATAAAATGATGGGCGGGGAATACTTCAAAGCCCGGAGGATTGCAAGCTGTTTTCAATCACCTGAACTCTCGAAAGTACCTCCACATGTGCAGGCGTTTGCACCTTTGGGGAAGCTTCACCTCCTTGCGAACTGAAAGTTTCATCTGGACCAATGCTCGACGGTCTTCGGAGGATCAAAGCAGGGCAACACTAAGTCTGAATCTCCCGAACTCTCACTGAAACTCTGCTTTACTGATAAAGTAGCGAGAATCCGCCGACAATAAATCCAACACCGACCCCGCATAGCCCAATAGCGCCGGGCCAGCCCTCCCGTCTGAGGCAGGAGAGCTTGGGCCTGCTCGGATCATAGAACACCTGAATTTGACTTCCGACTGGATGCTGCTCCAGCAAATCGTACACCCATCGGTACCACCCCCCAAGACTCCACATACCGCCAGCATAGATCCTTTTGCCGCTATACTCTTGTCCGTCAACCATATAGCTGTACTCTATTAAAGGCCAGACGTTCATCTCAGTATCCTGGCTTGCCGAGGATTTCAGAACATGACCCATAGTCCTCCGCCAGGATAAAGAGGCAAGCAGCAGATAGATGTTGAACACCCCAATACCAGTGATACCGAGGCCGATGGCTATGCAGAGAGATCCCATATTCAACTATTCATTCCGGTGACGGGTCACCTCCCGTAAGAACAAATCGGTTAAAAGGAAGCCGCCCAGTATCTGAAATGTCCTTCCTTTGGTTGCCTTGTGATCGGGCCTTTTCACTTTACAATGCGGCTGCCCCTGCCCGCAAGGCCATTCACAATATGACTGTGGGCGGAAGATGTCCTGTTGAGAACGAGGTGAGGTTCGCCGTGTGTGCAATCGCCAGCACTAAATTGGTGGGGATGAAGGCATTCCCTTTGTAGAGCCTGCTGTTCACCAAATGTTCTGGGAAATGTAACTTTTTGGTTTAGGAGCGCAGATTGATGGATAGGAGAGCTGTACGAACATTTCCGTGATTGCTTATTGGCCCGAATGCCCGCCATCAACAGCACGCAACCACTCCGGGAATGAGCCTCAGAAAGACACTTCGGAATAATCCCGTCGTGGTTGCGTGTCCGCGTGGATGGCCATGTTAGAAATTCAAAACGATATACCCACCCTGCAGTTGTCACAGCCGCACCGGGTGAAATCACTGTAGCCGCCATTTGGGAACCTCACCCTGAGATGATCTCCATCGGCTTCAAAGCCAAGATTTCCGATACGCATATTTAACCGCTCTACGACAAGGCTCTCCGGTGGCTTAACCGTCAACTTCAGATGAATTTTCCCATGACCTTCTCTTATGGTTATTGAACCACCGGACACTTCGACATCCCAATTGGTTGAGCTAGCAATCCATTCATTTTCCACTATCTGAAGGCTGACATTCCCATTTGAATCACAGAAAATGCCCGAAAGCCTAAACGGAGCGCCTTCGATTTCTGGCTTTTCGATTTTGAACAAGGGTTGACCAGCAACCTCGATGGGGATTGGGCAGTTGGTTAGTAGCATCCCGCCAAACTGCAGCGCAGGATGGCCGCCGGAAAAATCAAAAACCTCCTTAGAAAAGCCCTGTTGCTTGCAGATAGGATTTTGCATTGCCAGCTTTATCTTCTCCTTTGACCAGAACCTCGTTGTCACTTTTGCATGACACTGAGGACAAAGCAGAGCAATTTTATCAGCCTCATGTTGTTGTGCCTCATGGAATTCTGGATCGACATGCTCATATTGTACAATTCCAAAGCCACAAACCACACAACCGAAACCACACCGTTGTCTAATCTCTCTTTTGATAGGTTCTGGAATTGTTCTGCTCAATCCGTATTTGTTCATTCTTCCCGTCCTTTCTAACCTAACGCCGTTCATCAGCGGCACGAAATCATGCAGCCAATGAGCTACAGGATGAACCAATGGTATTTACTCTTGAAAGGCTTTTAACCGGGTCATAAATTTTGCCTTGGCCTCATTGAATCGTTGCTGATCAAGGTAAGGCTTTTCGGAGTAAATGAACCACGGTTTTAGGTCACGAAGCTCATTTCGGACAGCATCTTCGCTGGGCATAATGATGAAGCTAGCCATGCTAAGACGTCGGCTTGGATTGTATGCAGATCCTTGTATAATAAACTCATTAGTTACCAACTTCTCAGGTAAGGCTATAATCCTTTCTCCGTTTACAGAATAAAAGATACCACCAATACTTATCATATTATTCGCAACATCAACATATACTTGGAATAAAGGTATTCCGGCAGGGTCTATAATCTCAAGTTTGTCAGTGTCATTAGCAAAAGGGAGTTGGCTATTGATTAGCTTCAACTTGTTCTTTTCTATCTTGCATATCGTATTACCGTATTTATCCAAAAGCTCTATATCAAATAAAACTCCACATTCTGTTATATAAAATTTGAATGGTATTTTTCTCATGTTAAAACTCTTAGGGATGTTAATGTGTCTTGATTCTGGTCCAATAAGATTATCGAGAGATAATGCTTCTTCCTTTATAAATTGTGAGCAATCAGAAACAAAACCTGCAATGTTGCACTTAAGATCGCTTAACGGAAGAGTTTTTATGAGCGGCAGTCTCCAGGGTAATTGTGGCTCAGCAGGCATCTTTAAGTCAAGTTGGCTGAATCGCTTGTGAAATGGCCTGTATGATTCCACCATATGTTCTAGAGTTTCATATTTAACTTGTCGCCTCTTATATAATTTTTGGATTGTGCTTGGAATTTCTACACCTGAGCACTCAAGCAGTCCCTCCAGTTCCTCTGCAGACTGCGGAGCAATGCCATCTCGCTTTAGTTTCAGAGATTTTTCCCATTCTCGTAATTCGTCATCAGTCTCCATAAAGCTGTCGAAAATCTGCTGAAACTGGCTTTCTGCTTGCACCACTCCGAACTTGTTAGCAAGGTCATTTGCCTGTTGGGCTAATTGATTTGCTGCGCTCGCATTCTTATTCGCTTGATATGCTGCTTCTTTTGCCTGTCCTGAAAAATATAAGGAAATAATAAGCACAAGCAAGGACCAAATAGCTGCTAAAAGAGACTTCCAGTGAGTGCGTAAAATCACCAAGGGGCTGTACTTTGGAATAGTATTGGTACGACTTTCTATTGAAGGTGATAAATTTGACGCTTGTTTATTATTCCTATCATGAGGCTTTGCTCCAGCCCCGCTGGCTTGTCTTGCTGTCTTATCAACTCTTTTTTGCATATACATCACTCGCTTTATTCGTACCTATTGCGGTCGTTTATGATTTAGGGAAACTATTTCTCCCCGGGGAATTGGAGGACTGAGCCCCACCGGGCTTCCCCAGTTGCCCGTGTGGCTACCTATCGGCAGTGGACCACACTTCGGTAGGGGCTAGGCCGCACACGAATTCTTAACTCATTCGACTAATCCATGCAGACGCCAATTGCGCACTTCAGCCCATTTAAGAAGCCATAGACCGGTAGCCGATGCCATTCAAAGTCTCTGGTTCATCTATTGTTTTAGTCTACCTAGAGACTTATCAGGAGTGTTATGCGGATCGGCATAAGAATTTTCCTTCCTGGCCTCAAAGACCCTCCATCGGATTGCTAACACCTGCCGGTCCCCTGTTTAGGACATCTGTCTTTCATTCTGGCTTACAGCTCTTGCACGCTCAGAATATGTCCATGGAGCAGTAGCGTCAAGGTAGAATTGTCTGCGGATGCAGCTATTCAAAAATCTTGCCAAAACCATGAGTCCAGCATTCTACGAATCTCCCTTCTGTATGAAACGGACCTCTAGAAAATTTCCGCGTCGGAGTCCTCAAGTATTTCAGGGCCGGGTACGGCGACGGAAGAATTATAAATCTGTTCGGGCTTCTCGCAATGAAGCATGGTGAAATAGCATGGGGTAGGAGGGGCTGCACTATGGGTGGACCGGTTGACGGGTTTTTGAGGGCGTCGCCTTAGCTGCCTAAATGTTCCGATAAGCTTCTCGTCTGTGGCTGATTCGGACCACCAAGACAGAAACCGCTTCATCGTTGATCATGCAAATGATGCGGAATTTGCCCAGCCGGTAACGCCATAGGTCGGAAGCCTTCAGAGGAGACCCAACGGTTCGCGGGTTAGGCGATACCTTCTTCTCCAAGAATTGCAGGATGCGCTCTCGGTCTTTCGCCTCCAATTTTCGGAAATCCTTTTCAACGGATGCCTTGAACTCAATTCTCCAAGCCAAGGCGGCGCCTCATCTCATCTACTCCGATTACTGGATCGGACTCATCGTTCAACCTGGATGTAGCAACGAGCAGGTCCTCCTGTTCCTCCAGGTAGAGTTCCAAAGCTTCGATTACTGTATCCTCCTGACTGCGTTTCATTCTGCTACAGAGATCACCAAGTCTCTTTTGCAGATTTTCATTCAGACGCAAACAAATCATAATAATTCTCCTCTGTTATTCGAAACTATAGCGTCCTGCACACTTCAATCCTGAGTGTAATGATTTGCATAGGGAAAGCAACAGGAAAGAGCAAGGGCGGGCGACAAACCAAACGGGCGGAACACTGCCTCATAAATCCCAATATCTTGCCAATGTACGGTAAGCCCTTCAAATGGCCGCCGTCAGTGGTTCCGGGAAGTCAATACAGAACTTGCCAAAATGGAAAACTAAAGCTGACGGAAAAGCATTGCTGGAAATGAAATAGCTGTGTTGAGATCCGACCACATCCAAAGAAAGATGGAGCGAGAAAATCCCCAATTGCCGTGCATGAAACCCGCCCGCCCTCCACTCTTGCTAAAGCGGGGTGCGCCTTCCTTTTGTGCAGGCCGCCTGCACTAACATTGTGCGCCTGTACCCTGAGGCGTTCCCCATGTAAAGCGGGGAACTCTGAGAAATAACTGATTCGGTTTGTGGAGAGAAAGAAAGCCATGGGAAACTGCCTCCGCTATTACGAGAAGCTCAAAGGGACCCTTTACGAATTGATCCACTCAATGGAGCTCAGACCGATTTTTACTCCTACCAGTTCAAACCAGTCCTCAAATTCATCATTTCTCTTACAGAAAGGCTGATCATCACCGATGACGTCAGACTCGGAAAGACTATCGAGTCTGCCCTGATTTGGATGGAACTCCCTCAAGCAAGGCGCCAGGCGCAAAGGCTGCTGGTAGCCTGCCCTAACCGGACACCCTTGCCGTAAAGTGGCGAGAGGAACTCCGCAGCAAATTTCTCTTGGATGCCTGGATCGTGGGATTCTCGGATCTGGAGAAAGAGATCGAGGAGTTGAAAGGGATCGGGCCAGGCCAGCCTTTCGTTTTGATTTCTACAGGGCTGCTATCATATTTACGAATGACAAACTCTTCAAGTGCGAAAGGTGCACTCCGATGTCCATGGTGATGACCCGGTTCAATCGAGTGATCAGAACGGCCTGATTCGGATTGCCACTGTTTCGATAAAATCGCATGAAAAGGTGTCGATTAAAGGTGTAGGAGGACTAGCTGGGGGACAAAATCCCTCAGAGATGTTTCTCAACTAATTTAACCTGCCTGATTGTCTGAGGGAGGAACTGCCAACCATCTGCTTTTCTTAGTGGCGGAAGCGCATGGGAATCGAACCCACCTGGGACGCCCTTCAGCGCCCCACACCGGGTTTGAAGCCCGGGAGCCCCACCAGTGAGCTTGGCGCTTCCAAAGAGGGGAATATATACTGTTCGAGAGCGGATGGCAACAGCTTGATTCCGCATCTTCCTGTTTCAACCAGAAAATCCTGTTCCGAACATGCTGACTAGAGGGTAACAAGGCTGACTAGAGAGTTACAAGCTCGTATTCCGTCGAACCCAGTCCCACGGCCGATGCGTAGTCGAGCTGGTGCTGCCAGTCGATTTTGGGATACATCGCCCTCACTTTGTCGGTCCTTGCCAGTTCGGAATCCTTGAGGCATGAGGAGTCCAGCAGGGGCTGGCTGTTGAGCATATCGACGGAGGCCTGGTCTATTGCAACCGGATCGCGGGATGCCATTATGCCGATATCGGCAACTATCGGGGCGTCCGAAAAAGGATAGCAGTCGCAGGCCGGCGTTATCTGCGTGAGGAAATTAATGAACAGGGACCGCTTCTGTTTTCCCTTGAGCGCACCGACGGTGTATTCAACCATTCGTTCCATGAATTTTGGCAGGTCCGATTCCCAGTTGATGCCGATGGCGCCCCGGGGGCACGCGTGTATGCACCGGGCGCAACCCGCGCAAAGTTCCTGGTCGATTTGCATGATCTCCTCCGAGGCCCCTTCCAACTCCTCGGCATCGGCCGGGCGGCTCACCAGGCTGATTGCCCCCTGGGCGCACTCCTCCATGCATATGCCGCACCCTATGCATTGTTTCGATATCACCTCCGGGGCCACATCGGAGTGCTGCACCATCTTGCCCTTCCGCGATGCCGCTCCCATCCCGACGTTCTTTATGGCCCCGCCAAACCCGGCCGCTTCGTGCAGCTTGAAATGCGCAAGCGAAATGAGCGATTCGGCCCGCACGACCGCCGAACCGATCAGGGCTTCGGAACAATGCCGCAGATTGATCGGGACCGCCACTTCGTCGCGCCCGTCGATCCCATCGGCTATGATGAGTGGCGCTCCGATGACGGAGTAGGCAAACCCGTTCATGACCGCCGTTGCGAGGTGATCAACCGCGTTGCCGCGCGTGCCCGGATAGAGCGTGCCGGAGTCGGTCAGGAAGGGCTTTCCGCCGGCCTCGACTACTCCGTCAACGATCGGACGGACGAGCAGGGGCCGGATGAATGCCGTGTTTCCACGCTCGCCGAAGTGTATCTTGATTGCTGTAAGCCCGTTTTTTTTGATTACGCTCCCAAGTCCGGCCGCTTTCGCCAGGTCGGCAATTTTGGTGAGAAGGCTTTTATCGCGCCCGGCCCGCAAACTCGTAAAAAAAACCTGACTGCTCATGTTAGGACCTCGAATAATGGTGCAGTGCTCAAAAAGTGCGATGTGTTCTCCCACCTTTCAACCGCCGACCGGCGCCAGCAACACGGCCAGTATGCCGGTGAGAAATATGCCGTCGAAAGTTCCGGCACCTCCGATGGAGGCGACTGGGGCCCGGAGTTGCTTGAGTTTATTGAGATGAAGGATGTCCGCGCCGATCAGGGTCCCGAGAGTTCCGGCCATGTAGGCGGTGGGGGCGGCCCATTCGTAGTTGAAAATCATCGCCGCTAGGGCGGCGACAACCGGCGGGATGAACATCGGTATGGCGATCCCGACACCCCGCACGGGACGAGCGATCCTGTGGACAACGAATACGACCGCGCCAAGCGCCATCAACATCCGGATGGGATTAGGCGAGTTCAGCAGGAGGTAAACAGAAAGCATGGTCGGAATGACAGCTCCACCAACATTTATCGCCAGGATCATTTCGTTTGGGCGGCTGAAGCGCGGCGGCTGGAAGCGCATTCCGAAAAACGAGACGACATGCATGTCCGGCATGTCGTCTTCGATCCGTATCCTTTTAAGAGGAATATTGATAATGCTCCCGATGATGCACAGGAACAGGAGCGAAAAAAGGTACTCGGGCGGAATACCCAGGCGGGAAAACGCCCAGGCGAACAGCCCGAACTGAATCAGCCCGAACGCCAGCAGCAGCAGAAAAATGAAAACAAACGCGAAGAAGATCAAAAATGGCGGAAAAAACATCGGTCCCTTCTACTCCCTGTAAGTCCCCGGCGCGATATAGGGACCATACTTGCTTTTTGCCTCTTCGAGCTTCTTTATCATCGAGTTCCACCGATCGTAGCACTTATCGGGACAGTTCGGGGCGGTACGCTTGTAAAAGCTGACGGCGCGCGACAATTTGGAAATCCAACTGTCGATTCTCAACTTGAAAAGCTCGTCGTAGAGCTTTTTTGAAAAATCGTGGCCGAGAATTTCGGAAAACATTTCCCGGAGGTCCTCATAAGTCGGAACGAAGCCAAGCGGAGTCCGGTGGGCGCCGACCTCGCCATGTATGCGGCGTTCGGCCCAGTGCAGCCATACCTTCTTGTCCAGCTTGCCTGTCAGGAATTCCCCGTCATCGCCCTTGAGGAAGTAATTCACCGCGTAAATTCGGGGGACCTTTTCGATGCCTTCCACGAATTTTATGTTGTTCGTTATGTAATCACCTATCGGATAGCTGATAAAATCGAGGTTTGCCATCGGCTGGGGAGCGAGGACACCTTCCTGGCCAATGGTTGCCGAAGTGGTCTCCGATTCGAGCGTGCATGCCTTGATGATAATTCCGCTTTCCCAGTCGGGCGATTCCTCGATCGGAACGGAGGTGTGGCTGTCGCGCCCCCCGTAGATGATGCCCTGGATAAGCACGCCGTCTTTGTCATCGTATGCCGGGTCGATGTTTTCCAGGTAGCCGATCCTCATGGTATAACGGGCATTACTGTGCGCCAGGGGAATGGTATTGCCCTGATCGTCGCTCTTCCCCTCATGCCATTCCCCGGAAAAGTTCCGGCCTTTCTTTGGCGTGTCCACTCCCATGCCGAGCCAGTACGGGTGATTGTCGGGTCCGGTGAGCACGTTGGAGAAGATGATTTCTTTGTTGGGGGTCTGAAGGGTCTTGAAAATAAGCGGATCGTCCTGGGCATTCACGTCTTTTATGATGCCGAAAATCCCGTTTTCAACGTTTACCGCGCGAAACTCGCCGTTGATCTTGCGGAAATAGGCGATATCGTCGCCGATTATCTTTTCTCCGGGAAGCATGGCGGTGGAGGTTTTACCGCAGGCCGAGGGGAACGCGCCGGCAAACCGTGTTACCCGGCCCTTTTTCTCTTCCTGGGCCGACATGATGAACATGTGCTCGCAAAGCCATCCTTCCATGCCGGAAAGCTTTATGGCGAGTCTCATGGCGTGTTTTTTCAGTCCAACGGAGTTGCCGGCATACTGGTTATTGACCGAGAGGACGATGAAATCTTCCAGGTCCTGGTATATCCTGCGGTCGTCGAGGTCAATGGAATTGCCGTTTTCATCGAGCCTGCCCGCGCTGTGGACGAATCGGAAAAAGCTGTCCTTGTCTTCCATTTTGAGGAATTGAGCGTAGCCCCTGCGATAGAGCAGTTCCTCCGAATGGGCGACATAGGATGAGTCGGTTATCTGGGCGCACGCGACTGAAAAGGGGCCGTGGACCGGACCTTCGCAGCACAGTTTGACAATGGCTTCCTTGCCTTTCATGATTCCTTTGCATATAGCGCGGACTTCGGCAAGGCCCTTCTCGCGCTCCATGGCCTGGAGCGATTCCATCAGGGGGACCATTTCCTTGCGGACAAGGTTCTTGGTGGCGCCCGGCGCTCTTCCCTGGTCGTTGAACCCGTCGTAATGGATGGTGTGGCCTTCCTTGGCAAGCGTTTTTTCTTCCCCGGACTCGAGTGCCTTCTTTCGAATGTATTCCGCGTCGGCGTCGCTGTCGTCGCACATGTAGACGCTATCGGGCTCGCAGAGTTCAACATATTCACCAACGAATTCGAAAAGCTTTCGATTTTCGAGAGCGATCAGTTTGCGGTAGCCCTCGGCGGACATTTTTTGTTTGAGCAGTGGTGAGTAGTGGTTACTGTCAAAATCAGGCATCTTTTGTCCCTTCCAAGCTGTGGTTGCATGGTTCGAGGTAGAGTTTGCGCAAAAAGATAAGTACGCGAAGGGGGCCATGCTTACTTAAACATAGTTAAAACCGCCTCGAGAAGGCCGGAAAATACAGGCGTGTCAACGCTGCGGCGCTTTTCCGCGTCCAACTCCGGAAGATTGCGCCCGATGCGAACACCTTGGCAGCCCGCCGCGCGGGCCGTCCCGATATCCGTGTCGCTGTCTCCGATAAAGCAGGTTTCGCCGGGCACGATCCCGTAGATTCGGCAGGCTGTCAGGATCATCGCCGGCAGTGGTTTTCGGCACTCGCAACGCTCATCCGGGCGGTGCGGGCAGTAGAGGGCCGCGAGAATGTCGCCTCCGTGCTGTTCAACCGTGCGGATCACCACATCGTGCATATCCCAGAAATCGTTCCATGGAATCAGGCCTCGGTTTATCCCCGATTGATTACTGATGATCACGACTGACATATTCATGCGGTTGAGGATCGCAAGAGCTTCGAGAGCATCGGGGTAAAAGATGAGTTCCCGAATGTTCTTCACGTGGTCGACCCTGTTTTCATTGAACACGCCATCCCGGTCAAGGAGGACAAACCGTCGGCCCCGCGCCTCGGGAGACTTCATCCAGATGAGCATTTTTTGATCCGTGCCGGCTGCCTGCCAAAAATCCGGTCAAATCAGCGGGTAAAAGGTGTATTATATTCTCAATAACAGCGCGGAAGAATACATCGGCATCCGCACGGTCCGGTCGAATGCAAAAGGCATTTGTACCGGGATAAATGTCAAAAATAAAATGATAGCATAGAGACATGGTGCACGCAATCGATCTTGAAAAACTACAGATAGAGATTGGCTACCGGTTTAATAACCAGGAACTCCTATTCCGGGCCCTGGTCCACCGCTCTTATGCCTACGAGAACCCCGACGTCTCAATCGATAACGAGACACTCGAATTTCTCGGGGATTCCGTGCTCGGGCTTGCGGTAAGCCATATCCTCCTGGAGCGCTTTCCCGACTATGACGAAGGGGAACTCTCGAGGCTGCGCTCCTCGATCGTTAACGAGCGCGAACTCGCTCAGATAGCCACCAGTGCCGACCTGGGCAATTACCTGCTGCTTGGAAAAGGTGAAGAACTGTCAGGTGGGCGCCAAAAGCCTTCGCTTCTGGCCAATGCGCTGGAAGCTCTGCTTGCCGCCGTTTACCTGGACGGCGGGTTGGATTTCGCGGTGGATCTGGTTAAGAAGATGTTCTATTCCTACCTGGAAAACAGGGAGGAAGAGTACCTCCTGAAGGCCCTGGACAAAGATTTCAAGACCCAGCTCCAGGAAATCACCCAGGCGCGGCTAAAGCAGACGCCGAGCTATTTTCTCGAAGCCGAGGAAGGGCCGGATCATGACAAGACGTTTCACATGCGTGTGGGAATAGGGGACCAGGTACTGGCCCGCGGGTCCGGAAGGAGCAAAAAGGAAGCCCAGCAGGAAGCGGCCCGCAAGGCGCTCGAACAGATCCTGGGCAACGACGGATTGCTGGAGCAAGATGACCCCTAGGCCAAGAAAAGTAATATACCCGATCTTCCTGCCCCATGCAGGATGTCCCTACCAGTGTGTCTATTGCAATCAGCACGCGGTCGTCTCCACCCCGGCCTGTCCGCCCGATTTGGTTGGCGAGGCTGTTTCGCGCCTGGTCCTGTATGCCGACCAGGTCCGGCAGTCGGGTACGACGGGCAAAAAGGGTGAGATCGCTTTCTATGGCGGCACCTTTACCGCTTTGCCCCGGGAGATTTTGACCTCGATCCTTGAATCAACGACCAAATTCGTGGAGGAAGGCCTGTTTACAGGGATCAGGTTCTCAACCCGGCCCGACTGCCTGGAGGATGATGTATGCGGTCTGTTGTCAAAATATCCGGTGAGCACTGTTGAACTCGGAGCGCAGAGCCTGTGCGATCACGTGCTGAAGGCCGGCGGACGAGGGTATTCGGCCGGGGCTGTCTTTGAAGCTTCGGCGCGGGTACGCCAACACGGATGGGCGCTTGGGCTTCAACTCATGGCCGGCCTGCCCGAGGACAGCCGTGAGCGCTTCATGGATTCAGTGCGGCTGGCAATTGGAATCGGACCGGATTTCATGCGGATTTACCCCACTGTCGTTCTCAATGGAACGCCTCTTGCCGCTCTGTTTCGTAACGGGTCATACCGGCCCCTTACACTTGAGCAGGCAATCGAATGGGTGGTTCCCGCCTGTGAAATGCTCCAAACCGCAGCTATTCCGATCATAAGAATGGGCCTGCACGCCGATCCCATTTTGGAAAAGCCCGGCGTTGTTCTTGCCGGACCCTATCATCCCGCTTTCGGGTCCCTTGTGCGCGGCCGGTGGTGGCGGGAGCGCGTGAATAGAGAGATTTCGGCCTTAATAAACAGTGCTGGAACCTGCGTTGCGGGTCGAATGATCAGTTCGGACGGTGAAGACTTCGTGAAGGCTTACTCCGAGGAATTTTTCCACCGGTTCATGCAATTTGGCGCATCCCGGACGGGTGAGGGAACACCTCCCGCTCGATTGCTGGTAAGGGTCGCCCCGAGACAACTCGGTGACGTTATTGGCCCCGCGCGGTGCAATATCGAATTTTGGAAATCGGCCTGGAACGTGGCGGAGATCAGGGTGTTGGGAGATGAAGATGTTGCCGGGGCGGGCCTGCTCGTGGAAATAGTATAAACGTTAGGATCTGTCTTACATTTAATTTGTATTTATATTGGATACTGGACGGGAGAATACTTAGTGACCGAGGACAAAAAGACAGCCAAGTCATTCAAATCCGGGTACGTGGCGATAGTGGGCGCGCCAAACGTTGGAAAGTCGACCCTGCTCAACCAGCTTCTCGGGCAGAAAATTTCGATCACCGCCCCCAAGCCTCAGACCACGCGCAACAGCATCATGGGGATACTCACCGGCACGGACTACCAGATGGTCCTCGTCGACACTCCCGGGATACACAGGGCACAGGACGAATTCAACCGGGCACTGGTTGATACGGCCCTGTCCACCCTGAACGATGCCGACGCGGTTGTCTTCATGATCGAGCCCGAAGGGGCTGGGCGCGAGGTAAACGAATATATTGTCGAAAACCTGAAGCAGGTGAGCACTCCCACCATCCTGGTCATCAACAAGGTGGATGCCCTGAAGGAAAAAGGCATCCTGCTGCCACTCATTGACGCATACCGGGAAAGGCTCGATTTTGGCTCCATCATTCCGATTTCCGCCCTCACGGGCGACGGGGTCCCGCGGCTTCTCGAAGTTGTGCTGGCCCTGCTCCCGGAAGGTCCTCAGTACTACCCCGAGGAATACGTCACCGACCAGCCCGAGCGCTTTTTCGTCGCCGAACTCGTGCGCGAAAAGATCTTTCACCTGGCGCACCAGGAAGTCCCTTACGCCGTTGCGGTGATCGTCGAAAAATTCACCGAGATCCCCGAGCGAAACCGGATTGAAATCGATGCCGTCATCAATGTGGAGCGGGATTCCCAGAAGGCTATCCTGATAGGGAAGGGCGGCCAGATGCTCAAGGAAATAGGAAAGCAGGCCAGGAAGGAAATCGAAGCCTTCCTGGGGTGCCACATATACCTTGGCCTTTTCGTGCGC
>Ga0351930_1029_pt1 | contig 27705 bp, 18 predicted proteins | sample BONcelT113001E10_FD_205823 | JGI IMG/M metagenome (GOLD analysis project Ga0351930, IMG submission 205823) | Enriched cells from coal bed in the Powder River Basin, Montana, United States - BONCAT cells T11 rep2 HSBNCT.T11.300.1.E10 ...
TGGACAGGATCTTGTCCAGATCCTGAACCAACGTATAGTTCATGCCGTGCCTTCTCCAGACACCAACAAACTGATTCACAAACCCGATCTTTTTGCCGATGATCAGTTTCAACAGACCTTCCCAATCCGTGCTGCGGATGCTCTTCTCAAAGAAGCCGACCTCCATGGCGTAAGGTCGATCATGGACAACCGTCAGGGTGGGCAAGGAATAACCTTTGTAAAAATTAAGAAAGAGCCAGTTCCCATCCATCATCTCCGGGAGGTCGCTGTTTACTTTATCTTCGATAATCGTATTGTCTTTCTCATAGAGTGATTTTGACCTGGCAAAAACCATGGTCAATCCTTTACGCTCGATCAGATCCATGGCCTGCCGGATATAGCCGGGATCGATCAAATAATCGTCCCCATCCAGATGGAGGGCATAATCGCCCGTCGAGTACTCATAAAGGGCTTTGCGGAAGTTGCCGATCATTCCTAGATTGGTTTCATTTCGGATGTATTTCAACCTGGGGTCCGACCTATAGGCAGCCATCACATCCTGAATGGGGTCCGTTGAATGGTTGTCGCTGACCACCACTTCCAGATTCGGATAATCCTGGGCTAACACAGATTCCACCGCTTGACCGATATATTGGGCCTGGTTGTACGCCGTAATCGCCACACTGACTTTTTTCATAACCGATTCTCCCCGCAAAAACGATCTTGAGTAATTTCTCCATCCATACTATGGGTACCCAAATAAACCATGGGCCGTCTATGAAGATTCTGATCTGCAATTTCGAATCGCTGCGAACCCCCAGCGGTGTTGCTTCTTATGCCATCAAACTGTTACGGTATCTCCCCCGCATGGAGGCCCTGACGACGAGAAACACATTTCAAACCCCGCTCGAGGAACGGGAATCCAACCTGGAAGCCAAAACCCGATATAATGAAATTTTTTGGATGAAGCCTGCCCGCATTGCCCTGATGAACCGCAAAATCAGGGAATCGGGCCTGATTCATCTAAATCCCTTCAACTTCACGGAACTGATCCTGCTTTTCCTCGCCAAGCTTCACGGGAAGAAATGCATCGCTACAATGCATTCGAATATCAACGCCCATTTTCTGACGCCAATCCTCGCGTTGGAAATGACACGGCTGATCATCGTTTACAATATGATGCTGGTGATGGCCGACAAAATAGTTTTTCTCTCCCGTGCCCATTATGAAAATTATCGCAAATACAGTATGTTAAAAAACGCATTCAAATCAAAAGCCGTCATTATTCCAAACGCGATAGAGGCGTCGAGAATCCTGACGGAGAAAAAACCCGTGCCGGATACTCCACTGACCTGCATCTTCGTGGGCAGATTTGAAAGACGTAAGGGGATTTATGATTTGCTTTCTCTGGCCAAGCAGTTGCTGGGAGAAAACATCCACTTCCTGATCGTCGGCTTTGGACCCCTGCAACCTCAAAAACCACTGAAAAATGTGACGATCGTCGGCAAGGTCGACAACGAAAATCTATTCGATTACTATGATAAAAGTCATGTTTTGTTAATGCCCTCCTACTCTGAGGCTTTTTGCATCACTATTCTGGAAGCCCTGGCTCGGGGGCTGGTCATCATGGCATCGGATATTCCAGGGATGCGGGAAAAAATAGTCCCGAATCGCAATGGCTTCCTTTTCCCTCTGAGTAATATCGAGAAGATGAAGGAACAACTTTTATATCTCAAAGACAACCCCGAAGAAATCAAACGAATCGCCAGAAACAATCTGGAAGACGTGCAACGATTCACCGTGGCGAGTCAGGCAAAAAAATACCTCGAATTGTACCGCAATGTCTTGGGTCATGATCAAAACCCTCTTTAACGATCACCGCGAGACGATCCTAAATGTCTTTTGGCGGGGCCTTCAATTGGCCGTCAAGGACGGCATCAGTTTTGTCATCTTCATCCTTGCAGCCAAGTTCCTGACCCCTTACGACTTCGGTGTTTACAATTATGTTCTTGCCGTCATCTTCTTTCTGATCCTTTTCGGGGATTTCGGCATCTCCGTTGCGGCATCGAAATATGTCGCGGAATATCAAGCCACCAAACCGGAAAAGCTCAAATACGTCCTTTTCAATTCCGGATTGGTCATCTTAGCCCTGACGATCCTGGTCACGGTGGGCACACTGCTTATCGGCCCATCCGTTCTGGGGGACAAATATTGGTATGTTCTCTCCATCCTGCCCATGATCTTTTTTGCGCCCATGACCTCCCTTTATGACGGCATCTACCGAGGGCTCAAGAAATTCAGACAACTGGCCCTGCTCTCTACGGGAGTCAGTATCCTTTCGCTTGGCTTTATCTATTGGTTGATTCGAAAATACGGACTGACGGGGGCACTGCTTGCTCAGAACCTCTTCTATCTCGCTCTCTTTTTGACACTGGCATTGGGCTACCGGGATTTTCGTTTCAAACTCAACCGGGAGATTCTCAAATCGGTCGGCTTCTACGCCCTCATTATCGGCATTATCCATGTCAGCGCTTTTCTCTACACCCGCGTCGACATCCTCGTCCTGGGCGCCTTTGATATGATTGTGGAGGTCGGCTACTACGAAATCGTCAACAAGGTGTTGATGCTCATGCAGCTCCCTTTCCTCGTCTATGCGCAAGTCCAAGCCCCCAACATCGTGGCCGCTTATTGCCGGGAGGGAAGCCCCGTCATCCTGCGAAAATTGAAGTCATACATCACCTATGCAACGGCTATCTCCCTACTGCTGGCGATGCTGCTCGGCTTGGCGGTACCCTTGATCCTGAAGCGTTTTCTGCCGGAATATGATCTGCCTGAGGTGCTCTGGATTTTATACCTTTTCCTCTTTCTCTTCATTTTTCAGAACGTCTCGAACCTGGTGGGCAATACCTTCATCATCTCCACGGGCCATGCCCGCATCAACATGATCAACATCATCGTCTTCGGAATCCTGAACCTGTTTCTGGACATCCTTCTCGTCCATTTTTACGGATACATGGGAATCGCCTATGCCAAACTTCTCGTCGTGATCCTGGGAAGCCTATCCCTGGTCACCCTCTACTGGTATGCCCTAAAAAAGGCTCAGGTCGCAGGCTGATCCGCCCTGGTCTAAGGACTCAAATCCGGCTTATTTCCCTTGTCAGACATGGAAAAAGATCCGCGTAAGCCTGTGCCACCCGCCTCCAGGAAAATTCCTCCCGGACCCAGGCAAGGCCCTTTTGTCCCATTTTCTTCGCTCGTTCGGGATCTGCGATCATTTCCCGCAGTGCTGCCTGGAAAGCCTCGGGATCATCAAGCTTAAAAAGCCGGCCCGTCTCCCCGTCACGGACAACCGTGTCGTTGCCGGCCACGCGGCTGGCAATGACCGGCAGGCCGCACGAAACGGCCTCCAGAACCACGTTGGGCATCCCCTCATAGAGCGAAGGGTTGACCAAGCAATCGGCGCTCCGGTAAATTTCCCGAAGACGGTCCTTTGACACCCAGCCATGCCAAACCAGATCATCCTCGATCCCTTGCATCTTCGAATAATGATACAACTCGTCGCGTTGCGGTCCGTCTCCGACGAAATGCAGGGCAAAGGGCCCGACGCCGGAATGTTTCAGAGAGGCCGCTTGATGAATGAGGTAAAAGAGATTTTTCTGCACTTGAAAACGGCCTACAAAGAGAAATACAAACGGTCGCTGCTGCGGCTGCTCCGTGGTATTGCGGTTTTCGGATGGACAAAAAAAATCCGTATCCACGCCGTTGGGGATCACCCGGACCGGCCAGGGGTCGGCCCGCTCCGACATCTCCTTTAGTCCGGGTGAATTCGCCACCACGGCAACGCTTCTCCGAAAGATAAGCCGTCGCAATGGCTTGAGCATCCGGTGCAGGGTAGCCAGGGCTGCCTCATTGCCCGGGACATCCCCTCCCCGCAATGAGATCACATAGGGCACATTCTCACGCTTCAATCCCCAGAGGCCTAACGGACCGCAGGGGAAGGAAAAAAAGACGATCGACGCCTCAATCTGACGTTCCCGAATGACCGAGCCCAGCATCAGACCGGCCGAAAACAGGTATGACAACATCTCCAGAATGCCGGAGCGTTCCGGCCGCCTGCGGATGGCCGGACAACGCACCACATGGACATCCCCTTCCCGGATATTCCCTCTCAGATCACGGAACCCGGATGTCAGCACCGTCACTGCATGCCCTAGAGATGCCAAATGCCCGGCGATGGCCGCCGTGGCCGTCGCCGCTCCTCCCCCGATGGGGGGATATTCATAATTGATCAGAAGAATGTTCATGAGAGACGGGCAAGGGATAAAATGCTATCTTTTGCTCCAGGAGTTCAACAGCCAGATATTCCAAAGGGCAGCCCGGTGATCCATACGGCTGGCGCGGTGCTCCTCCTCCATTTTGGTCATGAAGGGGACATGAAGGTGAGGAAAGGCGCCTTTTCTGTCCAGGGAAAGGCTGCCCTCCTGAAACCACCGGCCGATTGGCACACCGAAACCTTTTTTGGCCCGATAGAGGATCTCCCGCGGCAGAACGGGTTCCAGAGCCTTTTTCAGGATGTATTTCGTCTGGCCATTTCGGTATTTATAGGTATGGGGTATTCTCCGGACGAAATCGACCAGTTCGATATCGAGAAAAGGCGCCCGCACCTCCAGGGAATTCATCATGCTAGCCCGGTCGGCTTTGACGAGAATGTCGTCCTGGAGATAGAGTTTCGTGTAGAACTGCAGAGTCTTGTCGATCAGATTCTCCTGTTTACAGGCCTCCCACTGTTCGATCGCCTCGGCATAGACCTCCTCGATATCGGTGGGCTCCTGGAAAAGCGATTCCAAATCCTTGGGATCCAGGGGGCCCAACCAGACGGCATTCCAGAGATGCCTGGGATAGGACAGCCCCCTCAAGGTCCGCTTGAGACGAAAATCGAAACTCATGTTTCGATGGGTCGAGGGTAGTGACGACAGAACCAACCGAATTGCCGCATGCAAGGGCCCGGGAATGAAACGGCCATACCACTTCGCCATCGAGAGAGCGCGGAAGGGATCATAACCGGCGAAGAGCTCGTCACCGCCATCGCCGGCAAGGGCCACGGTCACCTGCTTCCTCGTTTCCTTGCAGAGCAGATAGGTGGGCATCAGGGAGCTGTCCCCCATCGGCTCGTCGAGCTTGCCGATGATCTCCGGCAGCAATCCCCGGGCGCGTTCCATGGAGAGAATCTCCTCGTGGTGTTCCGTGTGGTAACGCTCGGCAATGATTCGGGCATACTTTGTTTCGTCGAAGCTTGCCTCTTCAAACCCGATGCAGAAGGTTTTCATCCGCTCCGCACCGGCTGCTTCCGCCGCAAAGGCCGTGATGGCGGAAGAATCGACACCGCCGCTGAGAAAGACGCCCAGTGGGACATCGGACATCAGCCGTCGCTGAACCGATTTTCTCAGTAGATTCCGAATCTCCTCCCCCCACGTTTCTTCCGGGTTGGCCGGGATATGCTCGAAAGGCTCCAGAACGAAATCCCAATACTTGGATATCCGGAAGGCCATGTCGTCCAGCTTCAGCAGCAGGTTATGGCCGCCGGGGAGCTTGTAGATCTTTTGATAGATTGTCGAAGGCGCCGGGATGTAGCCGTAGGCGAAATACTTTTTGAGGCTCGGCCCGTGAATTTCTGCCCTGATCTCTGGGTGAAGTATCAAGGCGCTCAGCTCGGAGGCAAAGGCAAAGGTTCCGTTCTGTAAGGAGTAGAAGAGGGGTTTTTTCCCGAAACGGTCCCGGCTGAGAAAGATCTCGCGCCCGCTGCGGTCGTAAATGGCGAAGGACCACATCCCGTTGAGGCGAAGAGGCAGATCTTTGCCCCACTGCCGATAGCCGTGGAGAAGCATCTCCGTATCGGAATGGTCCGTCAGGAAATGGTGCCCCTCTGCAATTAACGTTTCGCGGAGTTCCAGATGATTGTAAATTTCTCCGTTGAAGATGATCCCCAGCGCGTTATCCGCCGTCCACATCGGCTGCGCTCCACCACTGAGATCGATGATGGATAGGCGCCGGTGCCCCAGATAGATTGACTCGTGGGCATCATGCCACAGGCCGGCGGCGTCAGGACCCCGATGGATCAAGGCCTCGTTCATGGACGCCAGGACCCCTTGATCGCCAGCCCCGACAAAACCGCAGATACCGCACACGACTATTTCTGCTCCAGATTACGGCATTCGTCGATCAGATAGACAGACTTGCCTTGGGATTCATAGTAGGTCCGCATGATAATTTCCGCCAGAAGCCCCATGAGGATGCACATGATTCCGGTAATGCTTGCCATGACAAAGATCAACGGCAGTGGGGTTTCAATAAAGGATTTATCGCCGAACACCTTGAAATAAAGCGCGGCAACGGCCGCAATGGAGGCGACAAAGAGGCTGAACAGTCCGAATGTCCCGAAGACGTAGATCGGTTTCTGGGCATATTGCGCGAGAAACTTCACGACGATCAGGTCCAGGATCACCTTGAAGGTTCTCTCCAAGCCATACTTGGACGTGCCATGAATCCGCGGATGGTGGGTTACCGGAATCTCCGTCACCCGGGCGCCCTGCCAGGTGGCGTAAATGGGGATAAAGCGGTGCATCTCTCCATAGAGTTTGACCCCTTTAATCACCTCACGGCGGTAAGCCTTCAGAGAACAGCCGTAGTCGTGCAGATGGACCCCGGAAATTTCCGAGATGAGCCAGTTGGCGATCCGGCTGGGAAGGTTGCGCCTCAGAGGATGATCCTTCCGATCCTCCCGCCATCCGGAGCAGACATCAAAGCCCTCTTCCAATTTGGCCAGAAGCTTTGGAATGTCCTGCGGATCGTTCTGGAGATCGCCGTCCATGGGGATCAGCACATCGCCGGAAGAATAGTCGATGCCGGCCATGATGGCCGTGGTCTGACCGAAATTCCGCCGAAAATGGATAACCTTCACCCGTTCGTCCCGCGAGGCGAGATCGTCGAGAATCGCCCGGGAGCCGTCCGACGAACCGTCATTGACGAGGATCATCTCCAGATTACAGCCCAACGAAGGCGCCATACCCATCACCTTTTCGTACAAGGGAACAATGTTCTCCGCTTCATTGTAAAGCGGTACGATCACGGACAGCAGATGGTTTATTTCAGATGAATTCATTTTCATGTTGCCTCCGCCGCATCCGCATTATCAGAAGATCTACCATAAAGAGGTAGAATAACACCACCCCCACGTTCAGTTGAATGATATTGGTAAATGAATGCCTTGCTAAATCCATAATATCACCGTGGAATATCAGCATTCCGATGGGGATGGTCGTCAGAATGATGTAAACGATCAAGGGGATCGTCACGAGATGGCCTTCCCTGTTCTTCCGTTGCCTTACAGGATAAAAAATAAGGATCAGAATCAGGGACACTGGGCAGAGTACCATAAACACTTTCAGGTTATGGGCGTTGTTCAGAAAGAAAAGGGACAGGACCTTCGTATTGATGGGCTTTACCATGTCGTGGAACCAAGCCTTCTCGGAACCATCCAGATAAAGCAACACCCCTCTGTGTTCGTAGGCGCTGGAAAACGTATAGGTCGGATGGGAAATGAGAAATTTCATGTACGTCTGCCTGCCGTGGAGATAGTTCCATTCCCGCTGCGCTGCCAGCTTCGGATCAAAGGCCGCCTGCCAATCATTTGAAGAAGCCCACTGATATTTCATGGCCATCAATTCAGGCGTCACCGGCAGCCCATGGTCGGCATAAAACTTCACCCGATCCTCGAAGGGAAGGATTCTTTGAAAGAGGTTATTCATCGTCGGCATGAACCACCGGGCATTCATGTGCGGGGAACGGCAATCGCGGCACTGCATGTTGCTTGTCGAAACATTCGAACCGACAAAGATCGTGATAAAGATGACGAAAAGGACAATGTGACGCATCACCCCCTGAGCATTCTTCCGAAATTGCTGAACAACCAAAAACAAAATAGGCAAGGATAACAACAAGACGCGATAGGCATCCGTATCCCGGGTAAAGGTAAAAATAAGCGCTACGATGGCCAGCAAGATCACCGAAAGGATCGACCGTCGATGAAAGTACCATAGATAGGCCCCGAGAAACACGGCCAGGAAAGAAAAGGAGAGCGATTCGCTGAGAATGACCAGATTCCAGTAGTGCATGAAGGCATTCAGCGGAATCAAGGCAATCAGATAAAAAGCGAAGACCTTCGTCAGGTAGTCCTTCAGGTAGTACGAGGTCATCGAAGCGAGAAAGAGCCAGGACGCACAAGAGACGACTATCTGCAATAAAATGATATTATGCATGTTTTGCGATCCATTCACCAGGGAATACAAAAAAGGCACAACCGGGGGACGCAGGCCGTGGTAAAACCAGGGATTTGTCCATTCCAGGGCCGCCATGTGCAGAAAGACGCCCGTATCCCCTCCACCGAAAGGCTGGATCGACCGATCAAGGATGGCGATAGCCGTTTGCAGGCAATGAAAGGCCACAAGGGTAAAACCCAGAGCAATCAAGCCATGACAGAGCCACTTCTTTATGTTTTTCTCATCCTGCCAAGCCACCCAGAGAAAGATCAGGAAAAGGGAAAATAAAATCAGGCCGAAACTCAGAAGAAGTTCCGTGCGGTAAGCTGGATGAACCTCTTGTGAAATGAGCAGGGGCTCCTCCAGACGGATATGGATTTGGGGATCGTCAGCCGCTGCGTCCATGACCACGATCAAGCGACCATCGGTCCTATCCGACCGACTGATCTGATGGAATGGGAGCAGTTGCTCAATATCATAGTCAAAAAAAACATTGCCCAATCCATCAGTAACGGTCATTCGCCGAATTTCGACTTGACCAGGAGATTGCAGGGGATCAAAGCGCAGATTGAACACGCGCTTCCCTCCGGGAAAGAGGAATCGGTATTCCCTGAATTGCTCACTTGCATGAACCGTTGCCTTCTCTGAACTTGCTTCCGTAAATCCTTGCCCAAGATCATAAAAGATTTGTGCCCTGTCCTCTGCCGAGGATTTCATCGAGACATTCAAATATTTCGCATGGGCATCATCGTACAGGCTCCAATACCTTGCCCCGAAGATGACGAGGAGCGCGAATCCCATCCATAACCATCTCAATCCCATCATCTGTTTATGACTTCGGTATCCCATCATATCCTATATATTGTCCTTTCAAGCTATACGCCGTCAGTATTGCGGAAAAGGGCTAACCAATTTTCGGAATGAACAATAGGGCGTAAAACGCGAACGATGTCAGACTGAACACAAACAGTATCAGATTGCAGCAAGGGATAATTTGCTTTTGGAACCCCATCGGTAACCGAGACAATCCTACCATGGCAATGGGAATCATGGGGAAGAGGTAGCGTCCCTGCGGCTGGAAGTCGCCCGCCCAGGAAACGTACGTGGATTGGCCGATAGCCAGGATAAGAAAGAGGCATGTCATCAAGAAAACAGCACCCTCCTTGAAGTCCAACGTACGAGCGGCATAGAAAAATATGAAGAGGATCATGCCCAGTAAAAAAAGGGATAAAATCTCATAATATTGGCTGTCGGCATAGAGATTCATGTAGCCGTACAGACCTAAGAAGCTGTAGAAGGAAAGGTTGCGCCAATAACTGTTCTCCAGGAATATTTCGTACCATAGCGTTCCTTTCGTTTTCAGATAGAGTCCCGGATAGGAATCATCGGGCGCCTCTTTGATCGTGCTCGGTTTGTATGGGTACGCTGCGTGTTGTTCGACAAACTTGCTGATCTTTTCATCCTTATTAAAGTCATTGACATAGTGGTCATAAAGGACCGGCGGAAAATAGACGCACAAGGCCACACAGGCAACCAAAGCCCATTTTTTAAACTGACACAGCTTATCCTGCCATGGTGTTCGTCCTCCGTCGGACACAAAATCCCAGCCAATCAGGAACAAAATAAAAACGATATATAAATAATAGTTCATCTTTGAAAGCAGTAGCGATCCGATCAGAACACCGCAAAGAACCCCTCCGCCCCACTTGTCCCAAAGGGTCGCGCTGCCCAGGTATCGCCGGGTTATGGAATCAGGATCGATAAACTGCCCAGCAATCAACATGGCGATAAAAAAGGCAAATCCATCGCCATTGAAGTATGAAAACATGTACCATGCCTGGGGCGTGAGCACCAAACCCCATACCAACAGAGGGACATGGCGTATTCTTCGCGAAACCATCAGGATGAGTAGCAGGAACAGCATCCCATTGAACAGCCTTAATCTCAGGTAATTTTCATGGATAACCCCGGAAAGAAGCGAAGCAAACTTACCGGCCAGAAAATAAACCATTTCCAGCCGAAACAGATAACTCACACCAAATCCCGATATGGTTTCAAGAACTTTTGGATCATCAATGGAGGGGGGAAGCCAGGCGTCGCTATAGTAACTGACAGAATTTGCATGCCCCAATTCATCGGGATGGACGTCCAGGCCACTGATGAAAGCCATCGCCAGGATCACACCCAGGGCGCAACCCAGATAAATGAGAGGCAGCTTTTCCTGGAAAAAGGGACCTTCGATAAAACGGACCATGCTCTCTCTGTATCTTTTCCAGAGCACGATGGCCGCAACGAGTAGCGCAACGGTCCCAAACAGATTCGCCAGGATCGTTCTCGCAGGGGGAACAGGGTGGGCATGGATACGTTCCTTCGCCGCATCATCGAGCATGATGCTGATTTGCGGATCGTTGGCCCTCTCTTCCGTAACGACCTTCAGCCCCTCATCCTGAAATTCAAAGACCTTGATCTGGTTTTCCGCACCCACCTCGGGCCCCGCCTGATGCAGCGGGAAGGCCTTCAACACATTGCCCGAGCGATCCGTAATCGCCATACTCTTGATCAGAACTGTCCCTGCCGTTGTCATTGGGTCGAGCCTCAGATAACGCACGTTGCGCGGTATCTTGAAGGTGTAGTCGTGGAATTGGTCACCGGCACGTGTCCGGGCGATGACAAAATCCCCGCCCGAGAGTCCATAACCCTGATCATAAAACAACTCCGCCGCCGCCCCGTAGCCGGTCGCTGCTGACTGCATGGACAGTCTAAAATAGACCGAAGTGTAATCGTCGTAAAACCGCCACCCCAAGAAAACGACCGCCAGGACAACCAAAGTGGCGATGACGGGATCCTTCCAGCGTGACCATATGTAGAGCAGCGCAACAAAAATAAGCAGGCATACAACGAAGGAGACGAGAAATTCAGGAATCGCCTGTTTCGCCAGCAGCCGGACAAGCAACTGCAGTCGATCGAAACCGATCGGCTGATCCACCAGAATCCGGATCTGGGGATCATTGGCCTTGTCGGCCATAAAAAAACGAATCTGGCCATCGGCCATGACGAAGGTGGAAATTTGATGAGCCGGTTTCAAACGGTCCAGTTCAAAGTGATGCAGCGTTCTGCCATCGCGATCGACAATGTCCACCTTATTGATCACGCTCTCCCCGCCCGATAGGGAGGGTGGATCGAAACGCAGATTGTAGTACCTTTTGAGGAAAGGGAGATTAAACTTCACATCGTGAAATTGGCCATCGCCGTACACACGCGCCGTGCTGACATGCCGGCTATTGAACTGTCTCCCAACATCGTAATATAAAGCGGCCTGACCCGATTCAGGTGAACTCATGGAGATCCTGACGAACACCGACATCTCCCGGGCGGCCAAAAGCAGGGCATTCCATCCGGCGATCATGATGGCCAGGGCAACGGCCGCCCAGAACAGCCTTCTGATCTTCCTCTCCGCAAAAAATGCCCTCTTTGCCCCTGAGATCATAGGATCCATCCTCCATGCATGTAACGCACTCCCATATCGATGCTTTATCGCCCTTACGGCAAGAACAATTCGCGGATGAGACGGGATCGGACCGCCGTTCGATCCGTCGCCAAGGAGAAGTCTTCTCCGTTTCGCGTCAGATGGGGACTGTAATAAGGGTCATTCTCTATCAGGTCACCCCATCGTTCCATCAGGATCTTCGCCTCCCGGGAATAGCGGCTCTGCTGGCCCGGCACCGTATCGGAACCGCGGCTCCGCGATTCGTCGTGAAAAAGCCGGACATGGGAAAGAACGACGTTGCGGTAGCCCTTTTTCAGGAGGCGCAGGCAAAAATCGACGTCATTATACGCCACAGCCAATGCTTCATCCAATCCACCCACTTCCTGGTAACGCGCCTTTTGCACCATGAGGCAGGCGCCCGTAACAGCGGCGTAATTGGCCGTTATGAGAAGACGGCCGAAATAACCGACCCATGCTGCCGACCAGTGGCGGTGACTGTGATTGGCCGGCCCGCCGACGCCCAGGAGCACGCCTGCATGCTGGATCGTGGCGTTCGGGTAGAGCAGAAAAGCGCTGGCGGCGCCGATGCTTTCCCGCTGGGCCTGACCCGCCAGTTCCTCCAACCACCCCGGTGTAATTACTGCCGTGTCATCATTAAGCAGACAGACCAGCTCCCCCCTTGCTTGCGAAACACCCTCGTTGTTCAGATGGGAATAATTGAACGGGATATCCAGACGGATAATCCGGACGCGATCCCTCTTTTTTGATTGCCAGCGATCGAAGAGGATTTTTGTCTCCGCTTTCGAACTCCCGTTATCGAGGATGACCACTTCGAAGTTTTCATAGGTTGTCTTCTCAAAAATGGATGCCAAGCAAGTCTCCAGATGACACGCATTGTCCCTTGTCGGAATAATGATAGAGATGAGGGGTTTCCCCTCTACTGGATAGTGAACGCGATACTGCCCCGGTTGATGGGGAACGAATTCCACCCACCCCCCTTCACCGCGCCGCTCCAGGGCTTCCTGAATCGCTTTTCTTGCCGCCGAATAGGCATAGTTCTTCGAGTCGGAGGCCCTGGCCGTGGAGCCCTGGGCGGTTCGCCAGTGATACAAGATCTTGGGAATATGATAGATATGAGAGGTTTTCTCGGTCACCCGGAGCACCAGGTCGTAGTCCTGGCTGCCCTCGAATCCGATCCGGAATCCGCCGATTTTCCGGATCAGTTCGGTCCGGTAAACCCCCAGGTGCCCTGAATACATCTGCGAAAGAAAGGTATCGGGCGACCAGTCCGGCTTGAAAAAAGGCATATGCCTGAGGTTCTCTTCGGTGATCTTGTCCTCATCGCTGTAAATCATGTCCGCTTCGGGATGCGCATTGAGGAGAAGGGCATTTTCATAGAGAGCGTCGATGGACAGCTCGTCGTCATGGTCCAGCAGGGCAACAAATTTGCCACCCGCAAGCGCCAAGGCCGAGTTGGACGATATCGATATATGGCCATTGTCCTGACGAAAGACGACGCGGACGCGGCTGTCTTTGGCCAGATATTCGTTCAGGACGCTTCGTACATGCGGCTCCGTCGAGTTGTCGTCGGCAATGCAAAGCTCCCAGTGGGGATACAACTGGGCGAGTACCGAATCGAGGCATCGTCGCAGCCACCGCTCCTCCGTATTGTAAACCGGCACGATCACGGAAAATACCGGTTTGTATGCCATATCGTTAATTTCCGCCGAGATCCGCTCGAGATCCGCGGGTGACAACCGATGAATCGCTATCCACTCCTCGTAGAACGGGTAGGGGTAACGTCCCTCACCGAGGCCGAAACGCAGGAAATGGGCCAGGGGATTCATGCCCTTCTCCAGAACGTCGGCGTTTCTCCGCAGATAGTAGTCCGTATCGAAGAAGGGGTGGGGATTTCGCCCCTCTCTCGCACCGACTTCGAGATAATGGGCAAGCGGATTGATCCCCGCGGCCGCAATATCGGGGTTCCGGTCCACATAGTAGGCCGTATCGAAAAAGGGGTTGGGCTTGCGGCCCTCCCGGAAACCATGTTCCAGATAATGAACCAGGGGGTTCATTCCCGAGGCGGCCACATCGGCATTCGCCTTGAGGTAATAATCGGTGGTGAACAGGGGATTGGGGTTTTTGCCCAGAGATGCCCCCATCGAGAGAAAATGCGCCAGGGGATTGGTGCCCGTATCAGCCAGTTCTGGCGTATGCAACATATAATAAGCGGTATCGAAGAGCGCATTGGGATTTCGGCCATCCTGAACGCCGTAATGTAAGTAGTGGGCCAGGGGGTTCATCCCGGCCTGGGCCACATCGGGATACCTTTCCAGATAAAAGGACGTATCGAACAGCGGATTGGGGTCGTAGCCGGCTTTGGCGCCGATTTCAATATAATGCACCAATGGCTGCTCCCCGACATCTGCCGCCTTCCCATACCGCCGCTGATAATAAGCCGTGTCGAACAGGGGGTTCGGGTCACGCCCCTCCCTTGCCCCATGGGCCACGTAATGGGCAAGGGGATCCCCCCCTTCGCGGGGGAGATCGGGACCCTTCTCCAGATAGTAGGCGGGATCGAAAAGGAGCGACGCCTCGATCAGGAAGTAAGTTCTGACGAAGTGAATTGGCGTACGAACGCGGAAAACGAAGATCCAGCGGCTGAGTTTGATGACCCGAAGCAGGATGTCCAAACCCTTCTTCACGGCGGAAGACACTCTCCTCATACCCGCCATCGCTCCCATCGTTTCTTGAACCAGCGCAATGGGCCGGTCACTTTCCAGGACGTCGACTGCAGGATCTCTTGAATTGTCTTCTTATGCTGCTCAATTTCCAGTTCCCTGATTCTTATGATTTCCGGATATACATCGCGGTCAATGGCAAGATAATCAAAATGAATCGATATGTTCTTTGGAGATGCAATTTGATGGAGTTCGATTTCCATCCAAGGATGCGGATCCTGAAACAGCCAACGTCCATCTCCCGTCCACACGGCATTGCTTCTAATGACCTCAGTGGAATGACAATATCCTTCGCAATCAATCACTTGCAAACGATTCATCCCAATGACAGCCAGTGTATTGATGGGATGAAACCTTAATTGCCTGATCGTCCCATAGGGGCTCAAATCGAAGTCCAACTGACGCTCATGACCAAAGATAATCCGTCTTACTACTTGATGAGGAGAAAATCCCATCCCTGTATCGATAAATAACTCCGCGATCCTGAGACGGATATTGAGCTCGGCCACACGCTGATATAGATCCTGATGATTGAAAATGGCATGCAGCCGCATGAAAAACTGTTTTTCTTCATCCATGGCTTGAATCATGGATAGTTCCTTCAGTCGATAGAAGAAGTGTACTCTTGGAATTCGGTAGACCTTCAGGCCCCGGTGAATCAGGGAAAGCCAGAAATCCCAGTCCTCCCAGCCATAGACCATGTTGACGTTGTAGCCGCCCACGGCCTCCCAGTCCGCCTTCCGGAACAGGGCGGAACAGAAGATCACGTTGTGGCTCAGGATCTTGTCCAGGGAGTATTCGGGCAGAGCCCAGCGACCTCCCTTGACCCCGAAATAGGCCGCCTCACAGTAGACGATGCCGATCTCGGGGTGTCCATCCAGAATCCTGACCGCATCCACCAGGTAATCCGGACCGATCTTGTCGTCAGCATCCAGAGGCAGGACGTATTCGCCTTTTGACTCCCGAACCCCGTTGTTCCGGGCCGCCGAAAGGCCCTTATTATCCGTATGGATGACACGGGTTCGCGGTCGTTCGTAATCGGCGAGAATCCGAACCGTCTCCGGGTCTGTAGAGCCGTCATCGACGATCACGATTTCAAAATCCTGGAAGGTCTGGGCCAGAGCGGACCCGACCGACTCCTCCAGGTAGGCGCCCTGATTGTAGCAGGGAATGATGATGCTTACTTTTGGCATGCCGGGCATTCTCCCTTCCTTGGTTGCATCTGACACCGCCGCCACAGGTATTGAACAAAGAATATTTTCACCGGCAGATCTCCGACTAGAGCCAAGCGGCATATCGGACTATGGATTAGCGCTGGCGCAAAGCGTCAAACATAAAATCACAGGTCGATCCGTTACCGGACAATCGAACAAAACTTGGGGATCATCCGTCTTGGCTTCGATCAGCAAAACGTCATTTCTGATAGAGCAGGCATCATTCCCGCCGATATGGCAACCCTCAAAACGATTGCTGCCATCGGCTCGCAAGATTTCGTCGCCGGTCTCCCCGAAAAGAACGATCTCCCGGATCCGGATGGTGCTGGGGGTGTCGGACGGGTCGATGCGGAGAGGACTTTCACCGGTGCCCTTGGGAAGCGGAACGGTTAAAGCCGCCCAGCGCGAAGGGGAATAGGACACCCGCAGGGAGTCGGCCTCGGTATAGCCTCCCCGGCGGCGAAAGTAGACCTGGAGATGCGTCTCGCCCCGCCACGCGGCATCCTCAAGGGACACGAGCAGCCGGTGTACCGGATCGCAGAGCGGGTTCGCGCCGCACTCACCGGATTTCTCTTGTCCGTCCATATTCTGGAGGAGTTCCAGCCATCCCGTTTCCGCCTGCCGAACCACCTCCAGCGCACGGGCGCGAAGCCGTTCCGGAAGTGGTCGTTCCATAGGGAGTCCGGAACCATCAGGCTCTCCCTTTTCCACACCCAACAGAGAGAGGATCTTTCCCGCCAGGGGGCAAACGTCTTCCGTCACCGGCACGGCGAAGTCCGAAAATTGTGGTCCCAGGACCTCCTCGAGACCCGTTCCGCTGGAGACCACCACCGGGCAGCCCATCGAGAGCGCCTCCAGGCAGACGATGCCGAAGGGCTCCCAGCGGGAGGGGAAAACAGCGACGGAGGCCCTTTTCAAATACCCCCGAATCGCGTCGTGATCGACCTGGCCGAGGAACGAAACCGTGTCCGCGTACTTTTCTGGAATCCGGTTTCTCCAGTATTCCAGAAACGTCGAGCCGTATTCGTTCCAGTAACAATCCCGCCCGATGAAGATGATCCGAGGAATGGCAGGCGCCATTCGCTCGGCCACCTCAAAATAGGCCTTCAACAACAGATCGGGTCCCTTCATCCGGTCCAGCCGGCCCACAAAGAGAATTGTCGGTTCGCCTTGTGGCTCCTGTACGCCGGATCCGTCCGGCAAGAACCATAAGGGATCGACCAAGTTCGGGATGATCCATGCGGTGTTGCGGATGCTCAGCCGCTGTCGGACTTCCCCCCAGGCACGCGAGGTGGGGGAGACAATCGTCGGGGCCAGATGGACGCAGAGATCCTCCATGGCCAGCAAAAGGCGGATATCTGGATGCGTCTTGATGCTGGCCGATTCGCCCCGCCCGCTTCCTTCGCGAACCGAGATCACTTCCGCATTCATCCCGTTAATGGTCAACAGGAATCTCGTCCCTCCGTAGGCACCGCCAGCCGACCGCAGGAGGAGAAAGAGTCCCTCGGCATTGAAATCCGCGCAGATCACCAAATCCGGCCGGACCTCCGCATGGAGTTCCGCAAACCGCCGCGCGACCGCCGCCGCATAGGCGTAATGCTGCGGCGGCCAGACAGCCACCGGCGGTCCATCGACAAAATAGACGGGGATCTCCCCGTAATGGGCCCTGTAAAGATCGGTGTTGAAACGGTCCGGTCTCCGGACCAGCAGGCTGACCTTATGCCCGTGGCGCTCCAGCAACCCGGCAAGGCACTTGAACTGCGTACCGATCCCGCCATAATAGAAGGGCACCAGTTCACTGGTTACAATGATGATTCGTTTTTCAGACATGAACCGTCATTCAGTCGGCGAAAATCTTCCGGCATTGAAACTGGAAGGGGTAGTGGATGAGGTACCAGATCGGGTTCGCCGCATCCCGAAGCGACTCGAAATGCGCTGCCAACTCGATCAGGTCGAGGATTTCCTGGGTTGCGATCTCCTGCGTGTTGTTGACCGTGTAGTGGATGGTGTATCCCTCACCCCCTTTGAAGATGTTGCGGAAACGGATCTCCACCACAATCCGGTCGCCGGCCTTGAGAATGGGAAAGCCAACACCGGATTCATAGGAGGTGGCGTGGGTGATCTCGATGCCGTTCCGATTGCGGATCAGGATACAGCAGTTGAGAAAGTCGACCTGCTTGTAGCATTCGATGTAGGCCCGGGCCGTGATCCACTCGTTGAAGCGGAACGCCACGGTCGGCTCCCCCTGCTGGTTGATCAGCTCCAGGGCCAGGACGCGAGCGCCGCCCGTCCCGTAGCGATAGGGCTGAACACGCTCCGCGAAGGTCTGATCGATCTTGAAGGGGATCCCGCCGCAGGCGTCATCGGCCGCCTCTTCCGCTGCGGCGGCCACCGGATCGCTTTCCCGGCCCACCGGGCCGTCGGCTCCTTGGGGATTGAGCAGCTCCCGCGCGGGCGTCTCGCACTCCGGAGTGGCCCTGTAGATGAGCTGCCGCATATCCTTCAGGTAACGATCCGAAACGCTCAGGGCGCTCCCGATCGCCTTGATCGCGCCGTTTTCAAGATAAATGGCCCTTCTACAAAGATTCGTCACCGACGACGTGTCGTGGCTGACGAACAGCAGCGTGACGCCGCTGTCGATCATCTTTTTCATCAGCAGCATGCACTTGGACTGGAAGTACATGTCGCCCACCGCCAGGGCCTCGTCCACCACCAGGATCTCCGGGTCCACCTTCGTGGCCACGGCAAAGGCGAGCCGGACGAACATGCCGCTGGAGTAGGTCTTCATCGGCTGATGGATGAAATTGCCGATATCGGCGAAGGAGAGGATGTCGTCCACCTTCGCCTCCATCTCCGGGCGGGAATAGCCCATGATCGTGCCGCTGAAATAGATGTTCTCCAGCCCCGTCATCTCGGGATTGAATCCGATCCCCAGTTCCAGAAGGGCAGAGACCTTCCCATGGACCTCCAGATGGCCGCTGGACGGCGTCAGAACACCGGCGATGATTTTAAGCAGCGTCGATTTCCCCGATCCGTTCCTCCCGATAAGCGCGAAGGTTTCCCCTTTGCCGATCTCGAAACTGACATCGTTCAAGGCGAAAAAATTGTGATGGTATCTCCGGCGGAGAGGATGGAGGGACTCCTTGAGACGATCAATGGATTGGTCATAGAGCTTGTAGAGTTTGGTCAAATTTTGGGCGCGAATGGCAAGGTCGTTCCCGTTGGAAGCAACCGCTTGCCCCAGTTCCGAGTCCATGATGTCCGATTGCGTCTTTATGGCCATTCCGGAATCGTTCCCTTACAGCACATCGGCAAAATGCGGCCTCAGTTTAAGAAAGAGGATCGCGCCCAGGACGAAGATAGCGCCGGTGACCATCCAGAATTCGAGCGTCCAGCGGGGATACTCCCAGAACCAGATCCCGGAGATGAAGCTGTTGCGGTACCCCTCGGTGATATAATAGACAGGATTGAGCTTCATCAGGGTCTGATACTTCTCCGGCACCATCTTGCTGTTCCAAATGATCGGTGTGAACCAGAATCCGAACTGAACGAACATGGCCACAACTTGACCCACGTCCTTGACGAAAATGATCAGCGAGGAGGTGATCCAGGAGAGACCCACCACCAGGACGATCATCGCAAAAAGATAGTACGGAACCTGGAGATTGGACAGCCTGGGCTTGTATCCGTACGCGAAAAAGGCCAGAAAGATGACGACAATGAAGAATAAATGGATAAAAAGGGCCGAGAGAATCTTGATGATCGGGATCACGCTCACCTTGAAGACAACCTTTTTCACCAGGTAACTGTACTCCAGGATCGAGTTCGTCGCATTTCCCCAACTCTCGGCAAAGAAGAACCACGGCACGATACCCGCAATCAGCCAAAGGATGAAGGGATAATCGTCGATCGGCGCCACCCGGAAGCCGACCTCGAAGACAAACCAGAGCAACAGAATCGTGACCGACGGCTGGACGAAGGCCCAGAAGAAGTTTAGATAGGAACCGAGATACTTGGACTGGATATCCCGGCGCGCCAGCGTGTAGACCATCTGCCGGCTCCGGAAAAGTGTCGCCGAAAAACGCAGCAATAGAAGGATTGTATTGTTTACCCCTGTCATCTTATCCCTGATCTCTTCCTACCGGTCGCCATAATTCTTATCCATCCACTGGCGGTAGGCGCCGCTCCGGACATGCTCGATCCAGGCGGGGTTAGCCAGATACCAGGCGATCGTCGCATCGAGTCCCTGGTCAAAGCTCACCGTCTGCCGCCAACCCAGTTCCCCCTTGATCTTGTCGCAATTGATCGCGTACCGTCGGTCATGGCCCGGACGATCCTTCACATAGGTGATCAGCCCTTTGCAGGTCTCCGGGCCCTTTCCGAGGGCGACGGCCATTTTCTCACAGATCGTATGCACCAGATGGATGTTTTCCCATTCGTTCTCACCGCCCACATTGTAGGTCTCCCCAAGACGGCCCCTGTTCAGGATCGTCCAGACGGCGGCATTGTGGTCGTCCACGAAGAGCCAGTCGCGGATATGGCGTCCATCGCCATAGACGGGCAGGGGTTTCCCCTCCTTGATGTTGAGGATCATCAGCGGAATGAGTTTCTCGGGAAACTGATAGGGACCATAGTTGTTGGAGCAGTTGGAGAGGGTCACCGGCAGGCCGTAGGTGTGCCAGTAAGCCATGACCAGGTGGTCCGAGGAGGCCTTGGCGGCCGAATAGGGGCTGCGGGGATCGTAGGGGGTCTCTTCGGAAAAGGACCCCACGTCCCCCAGCGACCCGTAGACCTCATCGGTGCTGACGTGGTGGAAAAGGGCGTCGGTCCGGTCTTTCCAAGCGGCCCGGACCGCCTCCAGCAGCGTGAAGGTCCCCTGGATGTTCGTCCGGACAAACTCACCCGGGCCGAAGATGGAACGGTCCACATGGGATTCGGCGGCAAAATGGATCATCGTATCGATCTCATATCTTTTGAGAACGGCCGCCACGGCATCGAAATCGCAGATATCCGCCTTCTCGAAAAAATAGCGCTTGCCCCCCCAGGCCTCATCGATATCGGTCAGGTTTTCCGGATTGCCGGCATAAGTCAGTTTGTCCAGATTCACAACCTTTCCCGAAAAATCCGTTTTCGTGAAAAGATAGCGGATAAAATTGGCGCCGATGAATCCGGCGCCGCCCGTGACCAGGATGTGGTTCAAAGCTCTCATATCTTTCCTCTCCTTGCGTTGGGCGTCATGTCCCTTCTTCGCTGATTATCCCTTCGATGGCAGTGTCGGCGCTGCCAGGTCACGCATGAACGCGTCCAACGCCTCCTGCCAGGACCGGATGGGAATCTGATACGCCCCTTTGATTTTTTGCTTTGACAGGCAGGAATTGGCGGGACGGATGGCCTTTGTCGGATATTGGGCTGTCGCGATGGGCAGGAGGCTGACCGTGCGCTGGACAAGATGGTACCGTCTGGCCAGCTCCAGAATCCGAGACGCAAACTCGAACCAGTTCGTCCTGCCTTCGTTGGTGAAGTGAAAGGTGCCATACTGAGGGGTTTCCCGCATCATGATCCACAGGATGGCGTCGGCCAGATCGCCGGCGAGGGTCGGGTTGCCCCACTGGTCATTGACCACCTTTACTTCATCGCGTTCCTGAAAGAGTTTTAACATTGTCCGGACAAAATTTCCGCCGTGAGGACCATAGAGCCAGGCTGTCCGGAGGATGACATGGCTCTCGATGATTTCCCTGATATGTTTCTCCCCCTGCAACTTGCTGCGACCATAGCTCCCCAAGGGGTTCGGAACATCCTCTTCCAGATAGGCCCCCTCTTTACGCCCATCAAAGACATAATCCGTGGAGATGTGGAGAAGCCGGGCGCCTTTATCCCTGGCCAGAAGGGCGAGGTTCCGGACGCCCTCGGCGTTGATCCGCATGGCCTGATCGGGCTCGTCCTCCGCCCAATCCACCGCCGTATAGGCGGAACAATTGACGATCCAGGAAAGATCCAAGTCCCGGGCGACGGTGGCAAGAGCCTGCCGATCCGTAATATCCACCTCCAGGTCCGTGGCGGCGTGCTCGAGACCCGCCATCTGTAATCGACGCTGCACCTCCGTCCCCAGCATCCCCCTGTTGCCCACCAACCAGATCATTCGCCACGCTCCAGAAGATTCATCAGATATTGGCCGTACTGATTCTTCAGCAGCGGCTTGGCAAGTTCGGCAAGTTGTTCACCCGTAATATACCCCTTCGTGTACGCGATCTCCTCCAGGCAAGCCACCTTCAGCCCCTGTCGATGTTCGATCGTGGCGATAAAGTTACTGGCCTCCAGGAGACTCTCGTGCGTTCCCGTATCGAGCCAGGCCATTCCCCGTCCCAAGATCTCCACCTTCAATGCGCCGCGTTTCAGATACTCACGGTTCACATCGGTGATCTCCAATTCGCCCCGGGGTGAAGGCTTCAGATTTTTGGCGATACCGGCCACGGCGTTGTCGTAGAAATAGAGTCCCGTCACGGCGTAGTTCGATTTGGGCTTCGCCGGCTTCTCCTCGATGCTGACGACCTCTTTGTTCCCGTTGAACTCAACGATACCGTAACGCTCCGGATCCCTCACATGATAACCGAAAACAAGCGCTCCCTTTGTCAGTTGCCCGGCTTTATCCAGAATCCCGGAAAGGCCATATCCGTAAAAGATGTTGTCTCCGAGAATCAGACAGACATTGTCCCGCCCGGTAAACTTCTCCCCGATGATAAAGGCCTGGGCCAATCCGTCCGGGCTGGGTTGTTCGGCGTACTCAATGGAAAGACCCAGTTGCGAGCCCGAGTTCAGAAGATCCCTATAAAAAGGCAGGTCCCGGGGCGTCGAAATGATGAGGATCTCGCGGATGCCGGCCAGCATCAGAATCGAAAGGGGGTAGTAGATCATCGGTTTGTCGAAGACGGGGAGGATCTGCTTGGAGATCGACGTCGTGATCGGATAGAGCCGGGAGCCGCTGCCACCGGCTAGGATGATGCCCTTCATGAAAACCTCCAAATGGTATTAATCATACTATTTCTCTATACTATCAGTCGCGATAAACAACCCACAAACCACGACATGACAGAATCGGCTGCTTGAAGTCCCGAAAATCTACGTTTCCCCAAAGAAAATAACATTATCCCTGTCGACACCCTGACGACGAGGCCATTCGATATACCCAAACAGAAAAGAAAGCAACCCCCAAGGCAATTCCTGCACCTGCCAGGATATGGATAAGGTTTCTCAACAGGGATGAATGGGGCGCGGGACCAATTCGCTTTAACAGAACGATGGGATCATTGGCGGCAGCTGTCGTTTTTATGGTCAAAACCAGCCCGTCGTATTCTAGTGAAAGAATATCATTGGAAGGTACAAGGGAATCCAGCGGAACCCGAAAAGGGGGCTCCCCCCGATACTGAAGCATGATATCATGGATCTCCATCTGCACCGGTTTTTTGCCGGGATCAAAGCGGATGGCACAAATAGTCCGCCCGGGAAATGAAAAATCCAAGATGACCGGAACACCCGCTTGGTAAACCACCTGCTTGACAGACTCTTCTTCATTAAATCCCCGGCCTGTATCGTAAAATAACTGAGTTTCTACCGGTTCAGAGGCGACGATCTTCATCTTACCCTGATGATAAGGCAAATTGATGTGGCCAATCACATATCCGATGCTCCCTCCTGCGAGACAGAGGACCATAAATATCAGGAGTGATAGGCGATGTGGCTTCATGAACCGGTTTCGTGGAAACGGTACGAGACCATGCAACAATCTATTATTCAGCATTTCTTTGCCGCTGATCCAAAGAAACCTCAAAGGGACATCGTGGATGTGTTTTTTAAGACCGATGCATTGTCAGCCGCCAACTTATCGACTTGCCATCTCAGGCCTTTGCCGTTTTCTGATGATGTCCAACATCACCAGGGGAATCAAGAATATCCCGGCGAAATAAAGATAATAATTGTATCTCCAATCAAAATCGGGCCCACCATGAATGGCCAGCAAAAACATGAGAAGGAAAAAAGTTTGCGTTAGGAGAACATACGCATAGGCAGATACCAGGGGAAACCATCGATACAAGGCACCCAACAAAAAAAGATAGAGCAGATAGAACGGGTTCCATGTCAGCCAAACATAAGGGCTTCCATGAGAAGATCGCATCAAGCTGTCGAGAATAAGAAAAAGGGGTTCCGATTTTGGCCGATTGTCGTGATATTTGACAAAATCATTGTATTTTTTTTCTTTTGTAAAAGCATTATGCCACCTGACGACCTCATTGTCACGCCACCAAGTGTATTTGTTCCGATCATCGAAGATCCGGGGATATTGTTTGGCAATATTCTCGATATTTTCAACAAAATTCGTTTCCAAAAGCCTGACGGCAAATTTCTTCGTCAAACCAAATACAAAATCATGTTTTGCCATAAGACTTGTAAACAGAATCCCCGCCGATGTGATCAGAAGAACGATAAGGAAGACCGAAATAATTTTTTTTAAGGAAATACGCTGATATAATGCCAGGCCTAATGGTATTAAAATTAAATAGATGAGCCCATTGTAGCGAAACAGAGAAACACCTAAAAGGAGTAATATTAAAGCTATGAAACCCATCTGCGGCTCATTTCGTTCATTTAATCTATTGAGGCGCAAGCGAACAAAATAATGAGCCCAAAAGACGACCAGAAATGCAAAGGGAATATCCTTCCAAAGAGAAATGTTATAGAGTCCGATCGGAACGGACGTAATAAACCATAGATAGAAGGGCAGAATGAACAGGAAGGACAAGCCATTTTTGTAAAGATGGTAAAAAATGTATGAGCCTAATAAAGATGCAACGAATATTTGGAAAAAACCAACCATCGCAAAGTGATCCCAAATCTGCTGCAAAAACCGGAAATATAGAATATTCACAAATGGGTGTTCGTGGAGCAGATAATCCGGTTTTTTGGCTGCCCACCAGATATGAATGGAATCGGTTGTAAGATGACCCGGCCAGTAGGCCAACAGCCATAAGGAAAAGCAAACAAAGGCCCCGGAAAACATTAACCAAAAGGAAAGACGTTTTTCACCGAGCAAAACATTCTTCAACCCTCCTCGTAACCGTATAAAACGGAAGCAACAAAAGAGGATATAGGTACACAGAACAGCGAATCCAAACTGCTGTATAAATTGAGCAGGATGGAAAAATTGCTTTGTATTCCTGGGAATCCCCAAGAAAGTAATGCGGGAATACAAACCTGCGTCATACCTCGGTAGATCCAACTCTCCTTTTGGTGAAGAAATGGCCACCCTGTCGAGGCGAAATGTCTGCAAACCTTCCGGCGCCTTGATCTGAAGCCTAGTGATGTCATAACGGGGCAAATTCACTCTTGCCGCAAAGTCTCCCGGGGCAAAAACAACATTTTTTCGTTTCACCCACTTGTCCCGAGGCTGTTCGGAATATAGGTCATAAAGGCGCGTATCACCATCGAGATCAATCTCTACGAAACCGGCATTCTGATCCGCAGCAAAAGCGATCGCCAAATCATCTCTGTCCGCTGGTACTTGGAGTTCAACTCCGTCCCCCTGAAAATACAGAAAGCCTTCGGCCGTCATTCCAATCCCTTTTCGATCAGCCAAGGTTCTCAAGTCCGTCGGTTTTGCTGACTGTGACCGGATGAGGGCTTTAATTATCACCCCGTCTGATTTCGCCGCGGGATGACGTTTGCCAACCTTCCTGATCCTGAGTGTTCCGCTTGCGGCATGGCCCGCGACTTGCCGGCCGAAAACAAGATCCTCTGATTCCATGTCATTGAAGCCGAATCCGGAATCCCAGCTCACCCGCACTTCCGCGGGAGACGATACGTGCCCTTTGATGACCAATTGGGAAGGCAAATGCCAGGATGAGTTCCAGACAAAATAGACCAGGAACATCAAAAAAATGACCACCGCAACGAGATACTTTTTTATGGCGTCACCTCATTGCAGGCGGATTGGCCGGTAATTGAGCCCCTGTTGACAAGACGACAAAAGCAGTAAGATTTCGACTCACCGGTGTTTGAACAATCTGCCAATGATTCCTGTCCAACATATTAACGTAATTTCGAATGGTGTCATTGATTTTGTAGCGAACCAGACGATTATCAATAGAGCTTTGAACTTGCCGAGGATCGATCGTGGAAAACAGAATGTTGTCCTGGTTGCAATCTTTGGTCTGTTCATCCATGAGAATGAGATACTGCTCATTATCATGAAAAAAATTCGCCAGGGATTCCCCGGGGGATATCGCCCTCACGCGAATCCTCTCCGAAGGGTGGATGACGGTGGGAACCATTTCCCCCTGATTACTCCCTTCCCAGCCCGTCATTTTTCGGGTTACTATGGTCAGAGGCCATCGCGAAGAAAAGGCGGATAGATACTCCGGTTTTCCATCGACCGACCTGTCCGCAATGGACCAGTAGCGCTTCCCCGTGAAATGGGAAGAGATATCTCTCGCGACTTGGATGATATCATCCTCCGCACAGCTGGCCAGCAGCACGTGAGCCGGGGGATAGAGCAATGAAACTGAAATCGAAATAATGACAGTAACAACCACAGCAGCCTTGAAAATGAACAACCGCTTGCCCCAGCCGTATATTATTCCCCCGATGATGCCTGAAAGGCACGCAAAGGCAATCAGCAAGCTCCACCCTTCCCGCTGGTATCCCGAAAACTGTAGAAACCCTGTCAGGGTTTGCAGCGATGCGATGCTCCCCCAAAAACCCAGCACGACCAATCCTGTTTTCCCTTCTCGAATACTCCATACTGTGCTGATTCCGAATAAGATTAGAATAAAGCAACCGACGATATTGGCGGCAATATGTCCGATGCCCCAGCGCTTCCAGGAGAAAAAATCGCGGATCAGGCCCACCGCAGGATAATTCCATACCGATTTCAGATTCACCGTCCCCCCTCCTGATGCAATCCGACCCGTTTCCGTCGAAGCACTCTCGGATAGAGACGAAATCACGTTTAGGGAGGCGCCTGCGGTGATCACCTCAATGGTTTTTTGCTGGTGAACCGGCCCAGCGTAAAGCAAATGGAAACTTAATGGGTCCAATGGGTGAATACATGCCCTTGCTCATTGTAATATCCTTTGCTTCGATTGCGGTCGCGATTGACGATAACAATGTTAGAACCGACGAGGGTACTGTTCTTTCGATCAGTCCCCAAAGCTCTCGGATGAACTCTTAATGCCTTTTCTGCTTGATATCGTTAATCTCTTTATTGTTTTGTCGGGATTCAGTCTTTTATTCATCGTGCCGCCGTTGGTTGCTGCAATGCAGCTGTTTGCAAATCAAACTTGGCCGAATAAGATTTTCTTGGCATTGGTTCTCGGTTTGACCACCCAAGGGGTTCTGGGATTTTTATGGAATCATTTTTTACGCATCGGTATTACCTTTGAAATTACAATTTACTTTCTTGCTTGGTTGATTGTGACAGTGATCGTTTCCTTGAGCCAAAGAAGCCCACCATTATCCCAAAAATTCGCGATGAGACGAGAAGACTTTCTTTTGATCGGCCTTCTCATTTTGGCCGTCGCCGTGCGTAGTATCCATCCCCTTAAGCATATGGCGCTGGGACAATCGGACGCATACAGCCATCTACATTTCCTGCGTGATGTCCTGGATAACGGATTTGTCCAAAACGTGATGTATCCCCCAGGATACCACTGGATTCTTGCTCTCCCTACGCAGTCATTTCAACTAGACCCTTATCTGGTGGCCCGTTATGCAGGGGCGTTCTTCGGTGCGGGCCTGGTGCTTGCCGTATATGTCTTAGTCAGATCTATAGCTGGAAATCCGGCGGCGCTGCTTTCCGCATTTCTGGTTTCATGCTTTCCGGGTCTTTACCTCTTGCAGAAAACGGGTGTAGGGGCTTTCGCTAATCAATTAGGCCTTTTTTTCATCCCGGTGGTTTTCTATTTTTATATAATCGCGGA
>Ga0351930_1027_pt2 | contig 26990 bp, 27 predicted proteins | sample BONcelT113001E10_FD_205823 | JGI IMG/M metagenome (GOLD analysis project Ga0351930, IMG submission 205823) | Enriched cells from coal bed in the Powder River Basin, Montana, United States - BONCAT cells T11 rep2 HSBNCT.T11.300.1.E10 ...
AGTCAGGGCGAAAGGAACTTTTATGGCGAAAAAGGAAAAAGTGATTCCAAAATTTAACAATGAGGATGAGGAACGCGAATTCTGGGCGACGCACTCGCCTCTTGATTATTTCAATACCGATAAATTCAAAAGGGCGGCATTCCCCAACCTGAAACCGTCGGTAAAGTCGATTTCCATTCGGCTTCCGGAAGATATGCTGGCGGAGCTCAAAACCATAGCCAATAAAAAGGATATTCCCTATCAAAGTCTGGTAAAAATTTATCTTGCCAGACAGATATTTTTGGAGCGGGACCTGTCGCGGGTCGATCCGCGATAATGGGAAGAATTTAAATCGATTTTCAGGGAAAGCGGGTGCGCCATGCCCAAAGATCGATCCACCAAAAAGGAAAATGTGGGCCGTAAGGTGCCGGATCGGTTTTCCCGCATCCGGGATGCCCTGCTGGCGGAGCCGGTGTGGCTCTGCCCGGAGCGGGCGTTTCTGATCACCGAATATTTCAAGAAATTCGATGATTCCGCCGAACCGATGATGATCCGCAAGGCCCGGGCCTTGCGGCATCTGCTGACAAACAAGTCGGTTAAGATCTGGCCAGATGAGCTGATCGCCGGCAACATGGGCACAAAGCGCCGGTCGGCGATTATCCAGCCGGAGCTGGCCGGCGTGTTCATGTGCGAGGAACTGCTCTGGATCGAGCGCCGCAAAACCACGCCCCATCCTATTTCATGGTCGGACCGGGCCGGGCTGCTGGCCGGGGTTATCCCCTACTGGCTCACCCGGAACATGATTGTCAGGGCCTTTAAGAAAAACCGCGCCCGGTTTCTGCGATACGTTCCCGAACAGCTCAACGCCACCTATTACCTGATCAACGAGGCCGGCGGCATCGGGCATTTTCTCCCCAATTACGAAAAGATGATCCAACTCGGCATCCAAGGGTATCTGACGTCCATGAAAGGCCGGGATTAGGATCTCTGCCGGGCCGCGGCCATTGCATGTGAAGGACTCGCCGATTACGCGCGACGCCTGTCGGAAGAAGCTGAAGCCATGGCCGCGCGGGAAAAGGATTTAAATCGGGCCGCCGAGCTGAAAATTATCGCTGATGCCTGCCGCCATGTGCCTTTAAATCCCGCCCGTACTTTTCACGAAGCCCTCCAATCCCTCTGGCTGACGCATATGACGGTCTGCCTTGAGGGGCTGAACTCGGCCGTATCCTTCGGCCGGGTGGATCAGTACCTCTATCCGTATTACCGAAATGATATCGCCGCCGGCGCCCTGACGCCCGAAAAGGCGTTTGACCTGATGCTCTGTTTCTCTGCCAAGACCACCGAGCATGTGTTCCTGGTTTCCGAGCGCACCAGCCAGTATCACGGCGGATTTCTCGTGGCCCAGGCCGCCACCGTGGGCGGCATGGACAAAGACGGCAAAGACGCGGTCAATGATCTGACCTATCTGTTTCTCGATGTTATGGCCGCCGCCAGATTGCGGGACCCCAATTACATGGCCCGGATTCACGCCGGCGCTCCGGAAGCATATGTCCGCCGGGCCGTGGATGTGGCCCGCATGGGAAACGGCGTGCCCGGTCTGTTTAATGACGAACCCATCATCGCGGCCCTGACGCGGCACGGGTTTCCCCTGGAAGAGGCCCGGGATTACGGCGTGGTGGGGTGCGTGGAACCGTCGTTTCCCGGCCGCAGTTTTTTTTCCACGGACGCGGCCCTGTTCAACCTGCCGCTCTGCCTGATCCTGGCCATCAATCAGGGAAAACGGCTCAACAGCCGGTCCCGCATCGGCTCGGAAACACCGCATTATTCCGCTTTGAAATCAATGGATGACGTCATGGCGGCGTTTGCGACCCAGGTCAATCACATGGTGGGCCGCATGATCGGGGATTTGCAGATCCTGGAAAAGGGAAACCGGGACCATCATCCCACGCCGTTTTCATCCATGCTTATCGACGGCTGCGTGGAAAGCGGCCGGGACGTGACGGCCGGGGGTGCGCGTTATAATTCCAGCGGCATCCAGGGGGTGGGCGTGGCCGATACCGCCGATTCCCTGGCGGCCCTGCACGATATCGTATTCGAGAAACGGAAATATACCCTTGACCAGGTGCTGGCGGCCATGCAGGTCGATTTTACGGGACATGACAAACTCCACGCGGCCCTGTCAAATGCCCCCAAGTTCGGCAACGATCTGGACCTGCCGGACCAATACGCGGCCCGGGCCGCCGAAATTTTTCACGACGCCCTGGCCAGGCACCGCAACACGCGGTCCGGCAATTATGTGCCGGGATTTTATTCCTCCACCTGCCATGTGGGATTCGGCAACCGCACCGAGGCCCTGCCGTCGGGCCGGAGGGCGGGGGAACCCTTTGCCGCCTCCCTGGGCTGCGCCAACGGCCGGGACCGCCGGGGAGTGACGGCCCTGCTCAATTCCGTGGCCAAAATCGACGCCACCCTTGCCATGAACGGCTATGCCTTAAACCTCCGGTTCGATAAATCCACCCTTGCCGGTGAAAAGGGGCTTCGGGTCATGACCGCTCTGACCCGAGGCTTTTTCCAATCCGGCGGCATGGAAATGCAGCTCAATGTGGTGGACCCCGCCATTCTTCAGGAAGCCAGAGACCACCCGGGCCGCCATCCCGGCATCGTGGTCCGGGTGGCCGGCTACTGCGCCTATTTCGACGATCTGCCCGACACCGTAAAACAGGAAATCATCAACCGGACGTCGTATTCGGCGATGCCCTCCGATTAACCTTTCAACATATAGATCAGATCGCTTTCACGGGTGGGATAAGGGCTCATGATGCTCTGGCGGTAGAGCTGATCTACGGTGATGTTGTTGATCATGGCCAGCCGGAGGGTATTGACCAGGCCCGAGGCATTGTCCGACAGGAAATGGGCGCCCAGGATGCGGCCTTCGGGGGATGTCAGGATTTTATAGGCGGCATGGGTCAGGCCGATGCGCCGATAGGTGGGCCATGTCAGATTTTTAGCGAAACGTTTCTCGTAGGCGATGCCGTTTTTTTGCAGATCAGCCTCGGTTTTGCCCACCATCGCGTATTGGGGAAAGGTAAACAGTATGGCGGGAACGGCGTCATAGTTGATGGTCGACGGTTCGGCCTTGCCGAACTGGGCCAAAATATTGGCGGCGGCTGTATGTCCTTCAAAATCAGCCACCCGGGCCAGTTGCAGGCTGTCGACGCAGTCGCCCGCGGCGTAGACACGGGGGTTTGCGGTCATCATGCGCTCATCGACGACAATGCCCCGCTGGTTAAACGCCACACCGCCGACGTTCAGATCAAGCGCCTCGATATCCGCGATCCTTCCCGCGCCGTGAACCACCAGGTCTGTTTCATGAGAGGCGCCGGATGTCGTTTTTACCGAAAACCCCGTTGTTTTTTTTTCGATGGCAACAATTCCAGCGCCCGTAATGATATCGATATTGATCTCCCGGCAAGCCTGCACCAGAAGATCCACCATTTCCGCGTCAAAAGGACCCAGGGGGTGATCCGCGGCCTCAAGAATGACGGGCCGGCTGTTTTTCGGCCCCAATCGCGCGGCAAAGTGGGCAAACTCGAAGGAGATAAACCCGCCGCCGACAAAAAGGATGCGCCCGGGCAGTTCCGACAGCTCCAGAAATCGGTCACTTAACAGAAGGTGCTCACTGCCCTTAATATTAAGGGGCATGGGACGGGCGCCCGTGGCAAGGATTATAAACCGGGAATGAACCTCCCGGTTGTCGACCAGCAGGGTCTCGGGAGATGAAAACCGGGCGCTGCCTTCGATATAGGCGATGCCGGCTTCTTCAAACCCGTCGGTGGTGCCGCGCGAAACGCCGGACGTAAACGTGTTTTTCTCTCTGAGCACCTGGGGCCATGATCCCGCGGCCGCGTCAATGATGCCCTTGTCTTTGAGATGCAATGACCGGGCAACCGTTTCCGCGGCTTCATAGAACCATTTTTTCGGCTGGCACCCGGCCAGCGAGCAGACGCCGCCCGGCCGGCCGCTGCTTTCCACAACGGCCACCCGGAGCCCGGCGCTATTGAGATCATACGCCGCTGTCTGCCCGGCCGTGCCTGATCCGACAATCACCACATCAAATTCGGGCATGATCCTTCCTTTAGCCAACGCTGCGCCCCTCAAAACGGCAGTTTCGCGCCGGCGACATCCGGCCGCAGGGTTTTGTAGCGGCCGTTGATCCAGTTGTCCAGGTCCGAGCAGTACCATTTTGAAAACCGTCGGTCCGATGGGCCGCCGGCCATGTTGGTGTGGATTTCGTCCGTTGCAAGGTCGGTGACCATGCGGTACGACGGCGCAAACGTGGTTTTGCGGCCCGCGCTTTCATAAATCTGACCCTGGTGCGGGGTGGCAAGGTCGCCGATCAGGGTGACCGGCCCCCGGTCAAACCCCAGAAAGCGGGGCAGCTTGCCGCCGAAAAAGATGTTTTCCAGCATGACCTGCCGGGTTTCTCCCCATATTCTGGGTTCCCGGGCCAGGGCGGTCTGGGCGGCGTTCCGGTAAATCTCTTCGCGGGATTTCCCGCCGAACCAGGCGGAATTCGAAGACAGCAGAATGCGGTCGAAATTGACGTAAAAATCATTGAACATGCCCGTGGATTGATCCAGAAAATCCACCACGGCCTCGCCGAGACCGTTTTTGCCGAAAACGTCCCGATGAAGAGCTTTGTAAAATTGTTTGAATATCCACGCGCCCCTGGAATCGGCTGTGTACTGGAGATCCCAGTCCTTGAGCGCCCGGGCCGCTGAAGTGTCGGGCAGCAGCGGCCTCAGGATGTTCATGAACGCCGCCGCCTGGGTGGAATAGACGTCAAAATGCATGGCATAGATGTCCTCGCAGGTCAGGCCGGGAGCGTCCCCCAGCATGGCCGCTTCACAGGTCGGCCCGGGCTTTCCCTCCAGCAGGGTCGCGATCCGGTCCGAGCGGTAGGAACCCATGCCCACGTTGATGGGTGCGGCGCTGCCGTATTCGTTTAAATCCTGGTTGGCGGTCACGAAATAGCCGGTTTCGGGATTAACGCACCGGGGCAGATCACCGGGATCCACAAACCCCTGCCAGTCGTTTTCCGGCTTCCATCCGGGCAGGGGAACGAACCCGCTGATCCCGTCCCGCCGTTTGGGCATCAGGCCCGACATCTGATAGCCGATATTACCCTGGCTGTCGGCCATCACGAAATTCCATGAGGTTTCCATCCGGCCCGCCAGGGCCAGGCCGTCTTCCACGGTTTTGGCATGCCACATAGCCAGCAGACAGTTGATGCTGATGGGCCCGGATCGGGCCGGCGCCCAGGCCGTGGTCAGGTAATAGCCTTCCTCATGCGGGTTGCCGTCTAATACCCCGTGTTCGTTCTCATAAAAAACCAGATCCACCGGCGGTTTTTTCTTGCGCAGGATTCGTTCTTTGCGCTCGGCAAAGGGGATCCATTGGTCGGGTTCCCGGAAATATTTGCCGCCCTTGCACTGTTCAATCCAGGAATCCGTGCCATCCATGAAAGTATAGGTGGCGCTCCAGCCCAGGTCCGGGTTGCGGCCCACGGGCAGGCCGGGCGCGCCGGGAATCGATGCGCCCATGGCCCATCGATCCGGCGTCATGAGCACCATCTCGCACCAGACATTGGGGAGCCGGTTGACTTCCAGATGGGGGTCGTTGGAAAGAATCGGCTTGCCGGATCTGGTTTTTTTCCCCGATACGGCCCAGTTGTTGGAGGCCGTCATCCGGGGCATGGCCCGGTTCCACAGGGACGCCTGATTGACGATGCGCTCGCCCAGCCGGACCTTGCGGATCAGGTCCGCGTCCATGCCGCCCAGGATGCCGGGGAAGAGCTCATGGAGCTTGTCCTCGGGCACCCCCGCCTGCACCATCTCCACGAACAGCCGTTCCATTTCCCCCTGGGACTGGGCTAGGGTCAGATATCCCATCATCCGCGACAACAGGAGAATGTCTTCAATTTTCCAGGGCTCGGGCGCATACCCGACGAGCTTGAGCTCCCAGGGCCGCTTTTCCGATAACGCCGCGTTGGCGCCGTCGCAATAGGCCTGGCAGATCCGCCGGTTTTCCGGGGTCAGCTTCGCGGCCTGGCCGTCCATGTGGCCGTGCCAGTTCATCCTGCGGAAAAACGTGTCGATGCCCAGGATTTCATCCGACGAATCCAGCAGCTCGCCGGCCCGGCCCTGGCCGAGAATCCGCATCAGGATCATCTGCAAGCCCCGGTCCCGCGCATGGACAAATCCCATTGCGTAAAACAGATCGACAAGATCATCTCCGGCCACATGGGCCACGCCGTCCTGATTCCGCCAGATTTTCATTTTTTCGCCCCCCGTGTTTATGGTATTGGTTTTTCAAAATTTTTTCCAAAACCACAAATGTTATGACAGTTCCCTGAAAAGCTGTCCGAACGCTTATTCTAACGCATCGGTTTTATTTTTAAAGAAAATTTTTACACGCCTGTATTGTGAAAACAAGCCTTGCATTTTCAGAGTAACGATTTTATATTATTTCAGATAAATTGGTCAACTCCAAAACCCCAAAATCCGGCCAAAGGAGGGAAAATCATGACGGAAAAAAAAGATTTTCTGGAAAAGCAGAAGGCACTGCTCAAGGATTGGAACCGGCAGATCGATGAGTTGAAAATGAAAGCCAAAAAAGCCCAGGTGGACACCAGCGTGAAAATTGAAAACTACATCGATGATCTGCGCGAACGCTTAGAAGAGATCCGCCTGAAGCTCGAGGATGTCCGCCATGCCGCCGACGACAACTGGGAGGAAGTCAAATCCGGCGTGGACACTATCTGGAAAGGGGTTAAGGACGCGTTTGAACGGGCCAAATCACGTTTCAGTTAAATGTGAGCATTGTCCGTGCCACTCGTGTTTTTTCGGGATGTTCCATGGGTGTCGGTCTTTTCATGGAGCTCATATTTTTCCCCGTTGGCGTGGATATGCGGGCGGCCGTATTCGCTTTCGATCCCTTCGGCGATGGCAAACAGTGAGCACTCGCCAAATTTGATGGTATCATTGGGTTGTTTGTTCGGTCCGCGTCCCGTATCGGCTATCCGGATCGGGGCGTCAATAGAAAGCGGGTGGAAGCGTTTCGCGAACGGTTCATGCCGTTTTGTCCCATCAACCCCGACATGGAGATCGCCCGTTGATAAAGGACGGTAGGAGGAATGATCCCGGAGATCATCGTGACGCAAATTCAAAACAGCGGCGTGATTGAATATGTTCACCCCGAACTGATGACGCCGGTTACCGCCATCGGCGGGAACTGCACCTTTACAAAGTCGGCGCGGCTGACACTGGGCGAAGACGAGGTCTTTTACCTGGTGGGGATGGCGGTCTTTGATTCCACCTGCTGCGGGTACGGCGGATGCGCCTATGCCTATGTTCCCGGCCTGATCCGGCAATGGCGCTTTAAAACGGATGATGCCGGACGGCCCGTTTCCAAAATCCTGCCCATTGTTGATTCGGGCATGCAGGAGCGGATCAAAAAGCAGATCATGGAAAAAGAATGCGTCCAGCAGGTTAATTTTTTGTAATTGCGCCATGCTCCCGGCAACCGCTTTAATCCTCTTCCATTTTCCAGATGACTTCGTAGAGCTCCTTTCGGCGGCTTTGCAGGTTCCTGACGCTGCCCTGCTGCCGCAGTTCCTTGAGCAAATCGAGATCTAAGTCCACCATCAGCGTCATTTCCGTGTTGGGTGTTGCTTCGGCGGCAATGGCGTCATGGGGAAAAGCGAAATCCGAGGGCGTAAAAACAGCGGATTGCGAATACTGGATATCCATGTTTTCGACTTTGGGAAGGTTGCCGACGCTGCCGGATATGGCCACATAGCATTCATTTTCGATGGCCCGGGCCTGGGCGCAGCGCCGAATCCGCAGATAGGCGTTCTTGGTGTCGGCCCAGTAGGGAACGAACAATATGGTCATGCCTTTGTCCGCAAGCCTTCTTGATAGCTCCGGGAACTCGACATCGTAGCAGATCAGAACGCCGATTTTGCCGATATCGGTATCAAAAATCCGGAGCCGGTCCCCGCCCTTCAGGCCCCAGTAATGGGCTTCGTCCGGCGTGATGTGCAGCTTGTACTGGGCGTCCCAGGTCCCGTCTCTGCGGCATAAAAAGGACACATTGTACAAGAAATCGTCTTTGAGCTCGGGGACGCTGCCCGCCACGATATTGATATTGTAGGAAAGGGCCATATTGACAAAGGCGGCACGGATTTCATCCGTATATTCCGCCAGCGACCGCATGGCCTCGGCAGGATTTTCCTGGTTGAAATTTTTCAGCAGCGGCGCATTGAGCAGTTCGGGAAACAAAACCATGTCCGAATTATACCCGGCCACCGCATCGACAAAAAACTCCACCTGATGCAGGAAATCATCTAACTTGTCAAAGGGCCGCATCTGCCACTGCACCACTGAAATACGCGGGTAGGACTTCCGGCCGCCGAATAATTTCTGGCGTTTTTCATAATAAATATTGTTCCACTCCATCAATACCCCGTACGCATCGGACTGGGTATCCGCGGGGATGTAATTTTTCAGTACTTTTTTGATATGAAAGTCATTGGACAACTGAAACGTCAATACGGGATCATAGATTTCATTGGCCTTGACCTTCTGAATATAGGCGGCAGGGGTCATGGAACCGGCGTATTCCCCATAACCGGGAATCCGGCCGCCGAAAATAATGCTTTTCAAATTCAATGTTTCGCATAATTGCTTGCGGGCGTCATACAGGCGTCTGCCCAGACGCAGGCCGCGATAATCGGGATCGACAAAGATGTCGACGCCATACAGTGCATCTCCCATGGGATCATGGCCGCTCATTTCACCGTCATCCACGAGATCTTCATAGGTATGCCGCCGGTTCTCAAATTCGGCCGCATTAACGCGGATGGTCAGCGCCGCGGCCACCACGCGGCCTTTGTCTTCGATGCAGATTTGTCCTTCGGGGAACTGATCGATCAGCGTATTAAATTCCCCCGGCGTCCAGGCGCCGCCCATCCCCGAGTAGACACGATCCATAATCTGTTTGATGTTCGGGTAATCCGCGTGCGTCAAGCCTCTTAATATTAATTTATATTCCTGCTGTTCCGTATCATTCATAAGAACTCCGTTTGTTGGTGAATTATTATTTACCGGTATCGTCGGATAACTTCATATACGGCGTTTTCCCCGAAACGAAGCGTATCAACAGGAACGCGCTCGTCAGCCGCGTGAACCAGTTCGAAAAAGTTAAAATCCGGCGGCCAGCATCATGGTGACCCCGCCCTTCATGTCCAGGGCGCCTCTTCCCCATAGGCACCCATCAATAATATCACCGCCGAAAGGGGGATGGCGCCAGGCCTGTTGCGCGGCGGAGACCACATCCACGTGCCCTTGGAGCAGCAGGGGCCGGGAGTCGCCGCTTCCTGTAAGGCGGGCGATGAGGTTGGGGCGGCTGGCGTCCCGGGCTTTGATCTGATAAGGCACGCCCGCCCGATCCAGCAGGTGCGCAATATAGGTGATGCATTCCCGCTCATTTCCCGGTGGATTGGCGGTGTTAAAGCGGATCAGGTCCCCAAGTATTTCTTCTGGATTTTCAAATAATTTCATTTTCATATTTTCATATTAATGGCTGTGTTGCCGGCTGTTGATCAATGTCTGCGTTTTACTTTGGCACCGTTGTTTTTTGAATTTATTCTACCGGATTTTCGCCTAAACGAAAAGCAATATATCCCGACGTCCTCACCCGCCGATCTGTGCCTGCCGATACCGGGCATCGTATTGGTATGATTTGTCTTGTGTCGCTTGATCCCGGCCGGTATAGTCTTTGATAAGATTAATGCGTGATGCTTTCGGAAAAACTGCTTTTTACCAGTCATCATATGCACTATTCCTGATACAAAACGGAGCCTTATGTTATCGGAAAGAAACCGGCGACGCACCTGGTTCGGGCTGGTGGTTCTCTTTATTTTCGCCGGCGTTATCCTGATGAGCGGATGCGGTCGGGTCCTGGATCATGCGTTTCGAAAAACCGTCGAACCGGACCAAGGCCGCATCGTTCTTGACGCGCTGACAGAGGACATAGTGGTGCGCCGGGACGATCTGGGCATTCCGGTGATTGAGGCTAAAAATTTTGATGACCTGATGGTTGCGGCCGGTTATGTCATGGCCTCGGATCGGCTGGCGCAAATGGTGGCGTTTTCCCTGCTGGGTCAGGGCCGGCTTTCGGAAATGGCCGGCGATCTTACCCTTGATATCGATCTGCTGGTCCGGACGTTTAATCTCGCCGAAGCGGCCCGCAGGGAATATGCGTCGTCAAGCGCGGATATCAAGCACCTTCTGGAGATGTTTTCCAAGGGGGTCAACGCGTATATCGCCACCCATGCCGACCGGCTGCCGCCGGATTTCATCCTCGCCGGTTATACCCCCGCGCCGTGGGAACCGGTCAATTCCTTCTATATCTATAACTTGTTGAATATGGGGCTGTCCTTTAACCTGAGGGAGGAGATCGCGTTTTTAAATATCGCCGGGCTCATCGGCCCGCAAAAAGCGGCCTGGTTGATGCCGATCTATCCGGATGAGCCCCTTCCACTGGCCCAGGCGGAAAAACTTCAACATTTGAATTTAACTGAAATTCAAAAAGATGTTAAGCGCTTGTCGATAATTTCCGACAAGTTCAGGGATCTGTTTATGCCCCTGGGTGCGCCGGCTTCCAATAACTGGGCCGTGGCCCCCCGGCGAACCCTAAGAAACGCCAGTATTATCGCCAATGATACCCATCTGGCCCATGAGCACCCGGCGCTCTGGATGCTGATTCATTTCAAGTCGCCGGAATATGACGCGGCCGGCGTGGCCGTGGCCGGTATCCCGGGCATCATTGCCGGTTACAATGGCCGCATTGCATGGGGCATGACCATGGTCATGGGAGATACCCAGGACCTGTTTCTGGAAAAATTGTCCGTTATGGATGGTAAAACCCGCTATCTTTATAAAGACCAGTGGTTGCCGGTTGTCGAACGCGAGGAAATATTTTCGGTCAAGGGGGGACGCCATGTCGTACACACCATCTCCCATACCCGAAACGGCCCGCTGCTCAACGCGGCTTTGGCAAAAAAACTCCGGCATGCCGCACTGCCGCCCCCGATCAAGACGCCCCTGGGTCTTGCCCTGCGATCCACCATGCAGGAACCCGGTCGGTCCATGGAAGCCATGTTTGATCTCAACCGGGCAACCGATATGGAAAGCGCCTCCCGGGCCATACGCCGTATCCGTACCCTTTCATTAAACTTCATCTACGGCAACCGGGATCATATCGCCTGGCAGGTCAGCGGCAGGTATCCCCTTCGAAAAGCCGGCAGGGGACAGTTGCCGGTGCCGGCATGGACGGGTGAATATGATTGGACGGGATATGCGGATGCAGATGATCATCCCTTTGTCTTGGATCCGGAGGCCGGATATCTGGGGACAGCAAATCATCGCACTATTTCCCCGGACCATCCCCTGATTCTGAGTTCGTCATGGGCCAGTCCGGGTCGGGCCGAGCGCATCAATGCCCTGTTGCGCGACGACCACGGGCATACCTGGAAATCGTCGGTGCGGATGCAGGCGGACCGACATGATCCCTTTGTGGAAAAATTAAAGGGCGTGCTGTTTGAATCTTCTGTCTCCGAAGAAATTCAACAGAAGATTCAATCCTGGTCTGATAAGAAGAAAATCACAAACGCCATGGAGGCCCTTGCCATTCTGGGCGACTTTGATGGGGAGATGTCGCTGGAGTCAAAAGGAGCCGCGGTCTACGGGGTTTTTCGTCATGTCTTCATCCACCATGTGTTTGCCGATGAACTGGGACCGTCGGACAGCGCGGCGTGGCAGAGCTTCATCTCCAAGATCCAGGCCATTTACAGCGCCGACCAGGATCATCTCCTGGGAAGAGAAGAGAGCCCCTTCTGGAATGACGTGTCCACGCCGGTCATTGAGACAAAGGCTCAGATCCTTGCCGGCGTTTTGGCCGAGACCATTGCGCACACCGAGGATCTGCTCGGTAAAAACCGCGACACATGGGCATGGGGAAGGCTGCTCACCTACCGCTGGAAGACCCAGGCCACCCGGATGAAACCCATGCTGCCGTTCTGGAAACGATGGGCCGTCGGTCTGATGGGCAGGTATACGGATCGCGGACCCTATCCCGCCGGCGGCAATTATGACACGCTCAATGTGGCCGGATACCGCAAAGGCGACAATTTTGATGTCTGGCTGATTCCGGTCATGCGAATGGTGGTGGATTTCGGTTTGGATGAACCCATGTTTCTGACAAGCTGCGGCGGCCAGTCGGGCAATCCCGCCAGCCCGCATTATGACGACGGCATCGCCCTCTGGCTTGACGGTGCAACCCGATCCATGCCGTTTCAGGAGGAAAACATCATGCGGCAGTATCACAAGGTCCGGGTGCTGGCGGCAAAACGATAAAATAGGGAAAGGTCTGCAATGAATCAGGAATCGTCTTTGTTTTTAAAAGACGCGCATGTCAACAGGATCGACGCCCATGCGGTGGAGATCTGCTGGGAACCCATCGATATAAGGCCGAGTGTATCCGTGCATGCCGGATTTCCGCCCGGAAATCCGGTCCGACGAATATCGCCGGATCATGTTGCAAAAGGGTGCGTGACCGTTTCCGGCCTTACCGCGCCGGTGCGCTATTTCTATCAGCTCAGAGACGGCAACGGGATCCGGATGGTGACTGCGGAAAGAAGGGTGACAATGGAGGGGGCCGTCAATTTCCGGGATATAGGGGGATATATTACCGAGGACGGCCGCCGTGTTAAATGGGGCAGGGTCTATAGAGCTGATGGGCTTGCCCGTTTGACGCATAGGGATCATGAGCTGTTTAAGCATATGGGAATCGGTCGGGTATTTGATTTCCGGACCGAAGCCGAAGTCAGTCATGCCCCGAATCTTTTGCCCGAGGATGTCGACATCGATTATATCAATCTGCCGGTCATGCATGGTGAATTTGATTTTGTGTCGGCCATGCGGCGCATCAGGGAAGGGGATGCGGACTGGCTGACGCCGGATTTCATGCTGAAAGGATATATCGGCAATCTGGAGAAATTCGCGGGAGTGTGGGGCAGGGTGATCGGCGAACTGGCGGATGCGGCCGGAGCTCCAATGGTTTTTCATTGCACCGGCGGAAAAGACCGGACCGGAACATGCGCGGCCCTGATATTGCTGATGCTGGGCGTATCCGAGGAGATCGTGATCGCGGATCACCAGCTTTCAAACGTCTATATCGCCGAGCTGCTGCCGCGCATATCGAAATTGATCGCGTCCTACGGCGTGGATCCGGATGTTATTAATCCTTATCTGACTGCTCCGCGGGACTGCATTCTGGCGGTGCTGGATTACATTCATGAACAATATGGGTCGGCCGGAGCTTATCTTTCTGAAAAAGCAGGGGTCAGCCGCCGACAGCAGGAGATGGTTCGGCAAAATCTTCTGATTTGAATGTGCTTCAATGATATGGTGACGCCTGCTTATTCTCCGATTTCAAAAATTTGAAGATCGTCGATCCATACCGTACCCCTGGTAAGAACAAAGTCAAGGTTCATTTCCGTCGCATCGGGCGGGGCGGTAATGGTTAATGTCAGATTTTTCCAACCGGTTTCCCCTTTCATCAGGAAGATCAGATCCATGGTGGGTACCGGCCTGAGCCTGGGCTGTGTGTTGAAACGAAATGCAGGGGCGATAAAATTCGGACTGTAGCCCAGATCCCTGACCTTTAGCCAGAGGCTGACCTCGTATTTTTTCCCGGGTCGGAGATTTTTTACCGTATCGATTTTGGAAAAGGTCGCCCTGCCGCCCGGTGGTGGGATATCGATTTTATAGGAATAAGTGCCGCTGCGCTTTTCAGCGGTGTCAAAGCCATATTCCGTTTTTGTTTTTGGATCGATTTTAAATTCCCAGTCTTCGGGAATGTTATCAAGGGTTTTTTTCTCAAAACCTTCTTCGTATATCAGGCGATAGGCTTCGCAGAATCCCGGCGACGCGGCGACCATACATATAACAAACCAGCAGACAAGACCGGTGACGGTTTTCATAAGATCCTCCCTTTTTCAGATATTGCGGGCGCTGCAAAGAGTTGAATCGATAATCAATGACAATACAATATATGAATACAACCGCATAGGCAAGGAAAAAGTGTTTTTCGCTTTTAGGAAATATTCTATATTATCAAGTGGTAAAATGTGTGTCACGCAAGGACATGACAACCGTCCCGTAAAAGGATGCGAATAGATATGGAAATACGCATCGGTTATAGTTGTTATCAGGGAAACGATTTTACATAAAGGGCGAAGAAATCAAGAAGGAAAAATCACTTTGATTATTCTTAAATTTTTGTTAAATCATCAGGAGAAAAAACGCTTTTGCGCGGATCATCGGCATTGAGCCCGGATTTTAAAACAAGCGGAGGTGGCATGCAATGAATGGACGATACAGTACCTTTCTTCTGATCATGCTGATTGTCGGTCCGGGCCTTTTGGGATGCTCCAAACCGCCGGAAGGAAAGATAATCATCACCGAACAGGAGTTTTTCCTTCGACAGGACAGTTCCCACGCCTATGTTGTAGATGCCAGGGGCAAGATCCAAAATGTCGGGAATGTGGATGTTAAAAGGATTGTGCTGACCGGATACTGCCGGTCCTGTGATGATGCCCTGGCGCCGGGCCGGTGGATGGGTGCCGGTGAAGACCGGACATCTGATCAGAAAGCCGTAGTCGGTTATCTGTCCGTGGGCGAACAGGCGGAATTTACATTCAGGGGCGTGGCCTTCATCTATCAGCTCGTGCCCGAACCCCCCGCCCAACTGCCCGATGCCATGGAAGTTATAATTGAATCTTTTGAAACCATCCGATAAGCATTGAAACCATAACATTAACCGTCGAGACAAAAGGAGAAAGGCCCGATGAAGATTTTTTCCCGGCCCATGATGATGTGCGGTCTGCTGCTTGCCTGCTGTCTGGCGGCCTGCAGCAAGGCCCCGGAAGGCAAGGTGATCGTCACCGAGGCTGAATTTTTTATCCGCCAGGATACCCCCCACTCATGGAATATTGATGCTGTTGGAAAGGTGCAGAACGTGGGTGAAGTGGACTTGCGGCGCGTAGTCGTCACCGGACGCTGCCGGTCCTGTGGTGAAATACTGGTAAGCGGGGCGTGGTTTATTTCCGATGTGGAAAAAAGAGCGGATCAGCAGTATACCATCAATTATCTGGCCGTGGGTGCAGAAGAAACATTCAGTTTCCGGGATGTTGCCTTTTTAATGGATCAAACCGGCAGAGCGCCGGAAGACATGCCGGAAAATCTTGAAATCGAAATCGTCTCCTTTGAGACGGTCAAAAAGTGAGCACTGAGGCGCTGAGGCGGAAAATTTTTGTGCCCGGGCTCAGTTGGAAAACCGGTGTTTGTACAAAATGTTTAAGGCTTTTCTTCAAAGCTTTTTTTTTCCTTCAAATGGATGACCACCGGTACGCACAGGTTATCCTCAAGGCGATTGACGGCCCGCTGGATCAATCGTTCCAGTCCTTTGATTTCATCTGAAAAAAGCGCATCATTGAGGGGAATCCGGATTTCAAGGTATTTTCTGTCATCCCGGATCGACACCGTCAATTCGGCTGATTCCGACGGAATATCAAAATCCTGTTCAAGAAGTTCATGGATCCGGCGCCGGTGAAGGTTGATGCCGTCAACCGGAATCAGCGCATCGGTTCGCTCTCCGCGCCACTCAATCCGCTTCAAACTTCTGCCGCAAGGGCAGGCATCCGCCAGTATGCGCGCGCGATCCCCCGTTTGGAAGCGGATCAGGGGAAACGCCCGTGTGGTCAGCGTTGTCAGGACAAGCTCTCCGAATGTGTCATGGCCAAGCACCCGCCCGGTGGCCGGATCGATGATTTCAGGAAAAAAGTGATCTTCATTGACATGGAGTCCGGTATGGTGTTCGCATTCAAAGGCAATGGCCGGGCCGGGGATCTCGCTGAGCCCGTAATGCTGCCATGTGGTGACATGCAGGTTTTCTTCCAATTGACGTCTTTGATCGGCATCCATGGCTTCACCGGCCAGGATCAGGGTTTTAATTGCCAGGGTGTTGACGTTGATCCCGTTTTCAATGACATGGGTTGTCAGGTGCCGGGCCGCCACCGGGGTTGTCACCAGCACGGAGGTCTTGTAATCCCGGAGCACCATCAGTTTTTTTGCAGCAGAAAGCTGGGTATTGGGAATTACGCCGGTTTCCAGTGCCTCGGCGCCCCGTTTGTAGTCTCTTCCCCAGTTGGCCAGTCCCTGATGAAACGAAATCTGGAGAATATCATGGGGTGTCACCTCCGCGGCGGTCAACGCGCGGGAAAGAATACCTTCCCAGGTCTTTAGATCCTGGGCCGTATATCCGCTGACCGTCAGGTGGTGGCCGGTGCCGGGAGCGGTATGGATCCGGACGATATCGCGCAGGGGCACGGCAAACAGGTTATATGGATAATTTTCGCTGAAATGCCGCCGCTCCATAAACGGCAGCAGCACGATATCCGCCAGTGTCCGGATGTGAGAGACGTCGATGCCCATTTCCGTGAAACGGTCCCGGTGAAACGGCACGTTCCGGTAGGCCCGGTTGCACGTGCTCTGGAGCCGCTCCAGTTGGAGCTGATTCTGTTCCTCCGCCTTCATCTCAACAAAGCTATCCTTTGTCATCGTAAAATTCTCCATAATCTTTTCCCAGATAAGCCCGCTTGACGTCCTGGTCTTCTAAAAGGTCGGCGGCCGGTCCCTGGAGCACCACGGTCCCGGTTTCAAATACATACCCACGGTCGGCGATCTGAAGGGCGGCCCGGGCGTTTTGCTCCACCAGCAGGATGGTGAGTCCCTCGTTGCGCAAAGTGGTGAGGGTATCAAGGATTTTTTCAACGATCAGGGGGGCAAGTCCCATGGAGGGTTCGTCGAGCAGCAGCAATCGCGGCCGCGCCATCAGCGCCCGACCGATGGCCAGCATCTGCTGCTCGCCGCCCGACAAAGTGCCGGCCGCCTGTCGGGCGCGTTCCCGCAGGATGGGGAACAGGGTCATGACATGGTCGAGTTCCTGCGCGGCCGCGGCGGATTCCTTTTTCCGATAAAGGGTATAGGCCCCCAGTTTCAGGTTGTCTAAAACGCTCAATGGCGGAAAGATCATCCGGCCTTCGGGCACCAGACTGATCCCTTTTTTCACCACGGCGGGCGGATCGCAACCTTTCAGGGATTCGCCTTCAAACAGGATCTCGCCTTCCCAGTGGGGCAGGAGCCCGCAGACCGCTTCCAACAGCGTGCTTTTGCCGGAGCCGTTGGCGCCGATGAGCGTGATGATCTGCCCCTGGCCGACGGAAAGGCTGATTCCCTTGACCGCCATGATCCGTCCATAATAACACTTCAGATTTCGAATACGCAGCATGGTTATTCTTTAAGGATTTTGTCGCGTTTCACCGAGATAGGCTTTCATGACCGCCTCGTTTTCCTGAACTTCCCGGGGCGTTCCGTCCGCGATTTTTCTCCCCTGGTCCAGCACGATGATCCGGTCGGAAACATCCATGGTCAGGCTCATGTCATGTTCCACCAGGAGAATGGTGATGCCCTGATCCCGGATTTTTTTAATCAGCGTCCCGAGTTGCAGGGTCTCGACGATATTAAGGCCGGCGGCCGGTTCATCCAACAGCAGAAGCCTGGGCCGGGATGCCAGGGCCCGTCCGAGTTCCAGCAGCCGCTGCCATCCAAAGGCCAGGTCGCTGCTTTGCCGGTGAGCGTATTCCCCCAGGCCGATAAAATCAAGGAGATCAATGGCCTTTTCAGTCGCCTTTTTTTCTTCCCGGCCCACCCCCGGGGGGCGGATCATGCTGGCCAGGATGCCGTAACGGGTGCGGGTATGGCGGCCCACGAGAATGTTTTCCAATACGGTCATGCTTTCAAACAGCTCAACGTTCTGGAATGTCCGGGCGATTCCCAGTTGCACCCGCTCATGCACCGGCCGGCGGTCGATGATGCGGTCGTCAAAGCGGATCTGTCCGGTGTCCGTCGGAAAGACGCCGGTGATCAGGTTGAACAAGGTGGTCTTGCCCGCGCCGTTGGGACCGATCAGACCGGTAATGGCGCCGGCATCTAGTGAAAATGTAATATCGGCCAGGGCCTGGACCCCGCCGAACGCCTTGGAAACCGAATCAATGGCAAGCAGTGCGTTGTCAGCGCCCATCAGACCTCCGGAAGCGCTCGAACAGGGAGAGTATGCCGCGTGTGAGTCCCCGGGGCAGAAAGATCATGACCAGCATTAGAATCAATCCGTAAACGATCATCTCGAATTCGGAAAACGCGTGGAGCCATTCCGGCAGCAGGGTCAGGAGGGCCGCGCCTAAAATCGATCCCCAGATACTGGCCATGCCGCCGATGACCACCATGGTGACGATGCGTACGGAGGTAATAAAATCAAAGGTGCCCGGGCTGATGAAATAGACGAAATGCGCGTACAGGAAACCGGCCAGTGCGGCAAAGGCCGCGGAAAAAACAAAAATCTGGAGTTTGAGCTTCCGGGTGTCGACTCCCACGGCCGCGGCTGCTTTTTCGCCGTCGTGAATGGCCCGCAGGGCGCGTCCGATCCGGGAATCGATAATCCGCCGGCACAAGATGATGGTAAACAGTACCGTGCCCCAGACAAGATAGAGATAATTTTTATCCGACACAAAATTGACGGGGCCGATTTCAAGGGGCGGGATCCCCACGAATCCGGAAGCCCCGCCGGTGACGCCGCTCCATTCCCGAAACAGGATGTGAACGATCATCCCGAAGCCCAGGGTGCCCATGGCCAGATAATAACCCGAAAGCTTAAGCGTCGGCATGCCGACCAGGTACGCGACGATCATGGCCGCCCCAATGGCCGCGGGCAGGGCCAGCCAGGGGGAAAAGCCGTAATGAACCGTCAGAATGGCCGTGGCATAGGCCCCGATGCCGTAAAACGCGGCATGTCCCAAAGAGATCTGACCGGCATAGCCCATGAGCATATTGAGCGAGACGGCCAGAAGGGTGTTGATGCCGATAAAGGTGAGCACCTGGAGATAGTAGGCGTTTTCAACCGTTTTTCCGCAGATGATGACGATCAGGGCGAACAGGGTGTAATAGATGATGTTGCGGAGGGTCGAAGATTTCATGGCGTTAAAAGCGCTTGACGTCCACGGCGCTGATAATGCCGCCGGGCCGGACATAAAGGATCAGCAGCAGCAGCAGAAAGGCGATGGCGTCTTTTAAGCCGGATGTGACGAATCCGACGCCGAAGGCTTCCAGAATGCCGAGAAGAAACCCGCCGATAAGGGAACCCCAGAGACTGCCGATCCCGCCCAACATGGCCGCGCAGAATCCCTTCAGCCCGAGCATGGTGCCCATGTCATAGCTGCTCATGGTGATGGGGGCGATGATGGCGCCGGCCAGGGCGCCCATGCCCGTGCTTAGGGCAAAGGCCAGCATGACCATCACTTTTGAGGGAATCCCCACGATCCAGGCCGCGCGCTTGCTGATGGCGCATGCCGCCATTGCCTTTCCGGTCAGGGTTTTTTTAAAGAAAAGATGAAGCCCGGCCACGGTAAACAATACGATTGCCAGTATCCAGACACTCTGGGCCAGGAGCTTGGCCCCGGCGATATCAATGGGCGGATGGGATGAAAATGCCGGGATGCTGTGGGCATCCTTTCCCCACAGAAGCATGCCGAGTCCCCGCAGAAAAATCGAAGCCCCCACGGTAATGATGATTAAGACAATGGGTTCCGGATACCGGACGGTGCGGATGGCCAGACGCTCAAAAAGCAGGCCGGCGATTGCGCCGCCGCAAACGGCCAGAAAAATGGCCGGCAGCACCGGAAATCCCAGGCCCGTCAGGGTCACCATGCCCAGAGCGCCCAGCATTACAAATTCGCCGTGAGCGAAATTGATCAGGTCCGTTGATCGGTAAAGCATGGAAAAACCGATGGCGATGACGGCGTAGATGGCCCCGTTGGTGATGCCCGAGAAAAAATACTGTGTAATTTCCTGCATGCGTCATATCCATCATGGCGTTTCCGGTCACGGCTTTGCTCCGTGGCCGGAAACGCAAGTTTTCCAATGGGGCGCTTTATTTTTTTTGCAGTGCTGCCGCCTTAGTCGATCAGTGCCCAGGTTCCGTTTTCGATCCGCACCATCACAAAGGCATCGGGCGCAAGACCGTTGTGCTCGGTTTCACTGAAATTAAAGGTCCCGGAAATGCCGACATGACCTTTCAGATTCTCGATGCCGGACCTGATTTTCTCCTTGTCGCCGTTGCTGCCGGCCATGGCTTTGGCCAGGATGTTGACCGCGTCATAGGAATATCCCCCGAAACCGGATACCGGTGTTTTGAATTTGGCGCCGTAAGCAGCCATATAATCGGTTAATACTTTTTTCTGGGGGTCATCGTCGGGCAGCAGATCAGCCACCAGGATTTTACCGGTGGGCAACAGGATGCCTTCAGCCGCGTCGCCGGCCAGCTCGATGAATTTGGGAGAAGCGACCCCATGGCTCTGGTAAAGGGGAATGGTGATCCCCAGCTGCTGGACGTTTCTGGCAATGACGGCCGGGCCCGGGTTGGTGCCCCAGCAGACGATGGCTTGGGGATTTTCCTTGGTGATTTTTGTCAACTGGGCCGTCATGTCCGTATCCCCGGCGCCGAATGTCTCATCCCGAACAATGGTCAGGCCGAAAGCTTCGGCTTGGGCGACCAGTTGTTCTCTTCCGCTTTCCCCGAAGGCATTGGCAACGGTGATGATGCCGATTTTTTTGATTTCCTTGGACTTAAGGTGCTCATAAATGGCGGCAACCGCCAGAATATCGCTCTGGGCGGTTTTGAATACCCAGGGGTCCACCGGGGAGACGATCTTATTGCCGGCGGCGCAACTGATGAAGGGAATCTGGGCTCTTTGTATCAGGGGCATGACGGCCAGGGTGGTGGGTGTCAGGCTGGGGCCGATGATGGCAATAACGTTATCCCGGCTGATCAGCCGGTTGGCGGCATTGAGCGCTTTTGAGGGATCGCCTTCGGTATCGTAAATGATTGCTTCGAGCATGCGGCCGTCAATGCCGCCGGCCTGATTGATCTGTTCAACAGCCAGTTCCATGGATTTTTTTTCCGGATCTCCCAGAAAGCTCTGGGGTCCGGTGATGGAAAAGATGCCGCCGATCTTATAGGGCGGTTTTGCCGATTCAGCCAGGACGGATGCCGGCAGCACAAAGCAGGACATCAGGATGAAAACAGCGGCGATTATAACCGGACGATAGCGGTTTGCGGACTTCATGACACTTCCTCCTTCATTTAATGGTGGTGGACAACACGGCTGGCAAAAAAACATAGGGCGTAAGCCGTCTGTTTGTCTGCCCTCGGTTACAGTGTATAAAGATCGACACCGTTGATGACGGTTACCTGGTTTTTTTCCAGGGCATTGATGGCCTGTTCGGGTTGATCAAATTTGAAAATCATGATGGCTTTGTTGCCGCTTTGCTGAATAAAGGCATACATGTATTCGACATTGATCCCGGTTTTTTTAAGTATCTCCAGAATGTTATGAAGTCCTCCCGGCCGATCGTCCACCCCGACGGCAACAACCGGTGTTTTTCTTACGGTAAATCCACCGTTTTTAAGGGCCTGTTCGGCTTTTTCATTCTTGTCGACGATGAGTCGCAATACGCCGAAATCAGAGGTGTCGGCCAATGCCAGCGCCCGGATGTTTACGCCGGCGTCCGAAAGTATGCCCGTGACATCGGAAATGCGTCCGGCCCTGTTTTCAAGAAAAATGGAGATCTGTTCGGCTTGCATGGTTTTCCTCCTTACCTCCGGCATCGATTGTCCGGTCGTCGGTTTCTGGCTTGCGGCACTGCCGCCTGTATACATTGCTGGAAGATCAATCTATATTTTCCGTTTGTCGATGACCCGGGCCGCCTTGCCCTCGCTCCGCTGAATGGTTTTGGGCTCAACCAGTTTGACCTTTGCCGTCACCCCCAGGTAGTCCTTTATCTCGGCCGCGATTGTATCGCCTGTCCGTTGCAGCGCTTTGACCTCGTCTGAAAACATCTGTTCGCTTACTTCCACCATGACGGTCAGAGTGTCAAGCTTGTCTTCTCTTTCGACGATCAACTGGTAGTGGGGGGCCACCCCCTCGACCTGCATGAGAATGCTTTCGATCTGGGACGGGAATACATTGACCCCGCGGATGATGAGCATGTCGTCGGTGCGTCCGCTGACTTTTTTCATCCGGGCATGGGTCCGGCCGCAGACGCAGGGCTCCGGGTTCAGTGAGGTGATGTCCCTGGTCCGGTAACGGATCACCGGAAAAGCTTCTTTGGTAATGGTGGTGATGACCAGTTCACCGGTTTCACCGTAAGGCAGGACTTCACCGGTATCCGGGTCGATGATTTCAGGGATGAAGTGGTCCTCGAAGAGGTGGAGCCCGTTTTTGGCCTCAAGGCATTCAATGGAAACCCCCGGACCGATGATCTCGCTCAACCCATAAATATCGATGGCATTTAAATGCAGCTTGCGTTCGATTTCCTGGCGCATGTCCTCGGACCAGGGCTCCGCGCCGAAAATGCCGGATTTAAAGTGCAGGTCGGCAAAAGAGACGCCCATCTCCTCGGCCGCTTCGGCCAGATGAAGGGAATACGAAGGCGTAGCGGTCAGAATGGTGGGCTTGAAGTCTTTCATGATGGTGACCTGACGCCTGGTGTTGCCGCCGGAAACCGGAATGACGGATGCGCCCAGCTTTTCCGCGCCGTAATGAACCCCCAGCCCGCCGGTGAAAAGGCCGTAACCATATGCGTTATGGATGATGTCCCCCCGGGATGCGCCGCCGGCTGAGAGTGCCCGTGCCATGAGTTGGGCCCAGGTGTTGATGTCCCTGGCGGTGTAACCCACCACCGTGGGCTGGCCGGTGGTTCCGGATGAGGCGTGGATGCGCACCACGCTTTCCATGGGCATGGCGAACATGCCGAAAGGGTAATTGTCCCTTAAATCCTGTTTGGTCGTAAAGGGAAGCGATCGGAGATCTTCCAGGCGTTTGATATCCCCGGGCAGAATAGCGGCCTCGCCGAATTTTTTCCGATAAAAGGGCACCGTGGCATACACTTTGGATAAAACGGTCTGGAGCCGCTTGAGCTGGATGGCCTCCAGGGCTTCCCGGGGCATGGTCTCATATTCAATATCGTATATCATCCCTCATATTCTCCTTCATGATAATACCTGCGCAATGGATGTCGGGCCGGCGGGGCGGGCGGGTTGCGGAAAAAAAATGCCGCGGGAATCTGATCCCACGGCTTGAAAAAACCCATGGGCATCCGTTGCGCCGTCTCCCCATGGCTGAAACAAAAGCGTTCCAAATATAAAATAATATCAGCGATCCATGGGAAGACTATTGAAAAAAGTAATAGCCGCCCACAAACGCAGCATGTAAACTATCAGGTACCGTCATCTGCTGGCCGATCCAATTCAAATTCGGGTGAAAAAGGATGGTAACCGTTAAAATTAAAAAAGATTTATTAAATAAATTTTTATAAAATTAAACCTGCGGGTCGCCTTATGTCAAGCAAAAAAACAGCGGTGAAAAAAACAAAAAACTTATTTCCGCAGATTTCCGGTAAACGCGGGTTTTCGTTTTTCGAGGAAGGCCCGGGTGCCTTCCGCCGCGTCGCTGCTGGCAAAACAAAGGGCGAATGCATCAATTTCAATTTCACAGCCCGAAGCGATGTCCACTTCCGTTCCATGGTTGACGGCATGTTTTGCGGCATTGAGGGAGACGCGGCCCTTGGAAGCTATGCCGGCTGCGGTTTTCATGGTTTCGGCCATGAGCTGGTCCGGCGCGATGACCCGGTTGACGATGCCCATCTGAAGCGCATCCTGTGCGGAAAGCATTTTACCGGTAAAGATCAGCTCTCTGGCCTGGTTTTTCCCGATGATGCGGGCCAGTCGCTGGGTCCCGCCGAATCCGGGTATCAGACCGAGGGTGATTTCCGGGAGCCCGAATTTCGCGGTCTCGGATGCGTAGATGAAATCACAGGCAAGGGCGAGTTCAAGACCGCCGCCAAGGGCGAATCCGTTGACCGCGGCAATCACCGGGATCGGCAGTTTCTGAAAGGCGGTCATGGTCATGTGCCCGCGGGCCGCGAAGTATTTTGCTTCCAGCGCGTTAAGCTGGGCCAGCTCGGTGATGTCCGCGCCCGCCACAAATGCTTTTTCTCCGGCGCCCGTCATTATCAGGACGCGGATCTCCTCGTTTGCCGCGATTTCTCCGGCGGCCTCGTAGAGTTCCTGTAGAAGGGCCGTATTGAGTGCGTTAAGGGCTTTTGGGCGATTGATGGTCAGTATCGCGGTTCTATCCTGGATTTGGATGGTAAGGGATTCATATGACATGGAATACGCCTCCTGCTTTGATTTATTGATAAAAAATTATTTTTACGGCGATCCTGCTCGCTATCGAATTTTTATAACCTTATCATATTGATGGCTTGGCAAAAGTCGGATTGTCTGTCAGTCACTCAATAGATGATCCATCGGATTTTGTCAAACGGAAGCAATCAAGCATATTTGCGCAGTGCGTAATTACCTGTGCGTAATTACCTTGACATATCGTCAATGTTAAATTTATCTTTATTTTTTATTTTTTTTTGTGATATCAAAGCCGCATGATGTGTAATCATGATTGACATCATCGTATCTGAATATCCGACATTTTTAATCCAGCGGGGTCGCGATTATGGACGAAGCTTCCATATTGAATGCATATCGGCGATATGCGCGAAATTACAACCGGTTTTTCGGTAAGATTTTTGAACAGGGCCGCAGGCAGGTGGTGCGCTACATGAATTGTCAGCCCGGGGACCGCACCCTTGACGTGGGTATCGGTACGGGATTGTCGTTAAATTTTTATCCCAAAGATACCCTTGTGGTGGGCATTGATATTTCTCCCGAGATGCTGGCCATGGCCCGCCAGGCCATCCATCGTTGTGATTCCCGAAATGTTTGCCTTTCGCTGATGGATGCCCAGAAATTGTGTTTTCCGGATGATACCTTTGACAAGGTGGCCGCCATGTATGTGGCATCGGTGGTTCCGGATCCGCAATCCATGATTGCCGAGATCAAGCGGGTGTGCAAGCCCGATGGCGATATTTTCATTCTCAATCATTTCAGCAACGGCCAACTGTTGCCCAAGATCGTCGAGAAAATATTGGCCCCCTTTGAAAATGTCATCGGTTTTCGGCCCCATTTTCCTCTGGACCACTTTATCGACAACGCGGCGTTGAAAGTGGTCTCCCTGTCGCAGGTCAATCTTTTCGGATACTGGACGCTGATTCATGCGAAAAACGGGGAGCCGGATTCCGGCGTTTTGCATCATAAGTCAATAGCGCACCGGGGCCGTTTCAACTGACCCTGATCCCAATCCATTATCTGCCAGGATGAAAAATCAGGTTTTTCGAACCCCCCAATCAGGTTTTCCCTGATTGCTTTTTGCGCCTTTGCTTTTTTTCAATTTCAGCAAGCGCTTGGGTTTCATCGTTCTCGTTTGCGGGTATCCCTGAAGCCTTTTTTGCCCTGTCGATGGACGAAGTCGGCTCGGGTCCGGCTGAAGATGCGATGCCGCCGGCATCAAAGGTCGCCTCCTCTTCGATCACGCGGGGGATGAAATAACCAAAGATCAACATCAGCGTCAATCCTCCCGCGAGAACCGCCGGTTTAATCTTGCTGCTGGTGGTGATTTTCATTTTTTCTCCGATTTTTATAGGTTTTTAAAATTTTTTCGGCCGGCCGATTGATCAAGCCCGAAGAAATCCGCGGCGTTTTTCCACAACACCCGCTCCAGCAGGCGGGGATCAAAACCGCCGGCACTGATCCATTTGAGCTCCCGGTCCCAGGCATAGGGGATATTGGGAAAGTCGGAGCCGTACATGACGCGGTCGATTCTCATGTCGCTCAGTTTTACGGGATTGACGATGGGGAAATAATCCGTAAGCGCCATGGCGGTATCGAGCCAGAGGGTATCGTATTTTTCAATCAAATGCTGGTAGGGGACAAACTCATCGACTCCCAGGTGGGGAACGCATATTTTCAGGCGGGGAAAATCCACAAGCACCCGTTCGAGTTTGTCGGCGCTGCAAAGCAGATAAGGATCGCATTTATACGCGGGGCTTTTGGGTTCCCGGCTCACATGCATGACAAGTGGCTTGTCCGCCGCCTGGCATGTCTCATAAATTTCGGTCATTTCGTCGGCGTTTGTGTCGAAGCACTGGACATGGGCATGCAGTTTGACGCCTTTCAACCCCATGCTGAAAGCATTTTCCAGGATACTGCCGGCGTTTTCCTCGCCGGGAAATACCGTGGCCATGCCGGTGACCCGGCCCGGATAGTTTTCGCACAGGCGTTTCATGTACTGGTTTAAAAAATCAGCCATTCCGGGTTTGTGGGCGTACTGAAAGGCCACCACATGGCCCACGCCCCTTGAAAGCAGGTAGTCGATGACTTCTTTGGAACCGAACCGGTAGCGTATGGGCCAGGCGAATTGATCGAACCATTCCCGTATGGCATTAAAGATCGCAGAAGGAAAAACATGGACATGGGCATCCACGATAAAGGGAAGATCGTTTGGCACGTGGTTTTCCTCGGGATCATTTACGGCCGGAAGTCTGATGTGTCGCATGAGATAACCTGTTTATTTGATCTATTTTAAAATATTGATATCAGTAGTGTCCGGTTAAAATTTTTAAAATGTTAATTAATAATTTAAAATTATTATATATTTTTGCAAAAAGAAGAGGGATCGATTTGAATTTGCCCCAAAATCGGTTTTATGGTCCCCTGACGGGAAAAACCCGAAAGGAGCCATGTCATGAACAAAGGGCAAACCGTTTTTTCCCAAGTGATCGATTTCCTCCCGAAGAAAAAATTTCGTCAATGTGTGA
>Ga0351930_1033_pt1 | contig 26887 bp, 23 predicted proteins | sample BONcelT113001E10_FD_205823 | JGI IMG/M metagenome (GOLD analysis project Ga0351930, IMG submission 205823) | Enriched cells from coal bed in the Powder River Basin, Montana, United States - BONCAT cells T11 rep2 HSBNCT.T11.300.1.E10 ...
CGGCGGGAAAATTAAGATCATCATCCATGGCATTGATAAACCCCTGCCGGATATCATAAACGATCTGATCAATTTCCGGAAAGGGCGCGCCATGGTCAAGCCGGACAAGGGCCAAAACACAGGCATCAATCCGTTTTAACGCGTTTCTGTCCTGAAGCATCCGGGACTCGGAAAACATCAGGGGCCGCCGGTAATGGGCGCCCACAATCCAGAACCGGATCTCCCTGGGCGTATATCCCCTGTCCATGACATCGGCCAGGGTCGGCAGATCAACCGCGGCATCTTCATCGCGGTGCTGTTCGGCCTGCACCTGCTCGCAATGCAGCCAGTATCTGGCGGATGCGGTCGCCGCGAAGCCGCAAGAAAGGGGAGGATTGTTTCCACCTGAATTACCCGCGGCGTTTGCAGAAGACTTTGTTTTCAGTCTTTATCTTTTTCCTGATTTAACCCTGGAGCAGTTGTTGAACCTTACCCTGTCCGGGGATGATGTGTCACATGCGATTCAACCGGGAATCCGCAACATTCCGGTCGGTCTTCTGGAAACGAAGAGACCAGAAAAAAAGAGTTCTTGACTCGATACCATAAATGGCATATGGAATTTTTTCAAAAAATTTTACATCAAAAGTCGGTCCGTATATCCTAATATGCTACTATACATCTATTCATGAAAGGAGTTTGAAAAAATGGCTTTTAATCCTATTGTTGATGCCGAAAAGTGCGAAGGATGCGAAGAATGCGTTGATGTTTGCCCGGTGGAAGTTTTTGAAATACAGGACGGAAAATCCGTTCCGGTCAATGCGGAAGAATGCCTTGGCTGCGAAAGCTGTATTGAAGTCTGTGAACCCGGCGCCATTACCGTCGAAGAAATTTAATATCCTGTTTCCATCGGTTTCCCCGGCAGCCTTGTATAAGGGGCGGGCCGGGGAAACACGTCGATCTATCGTCGCCGTTTTTCCCTTGCCTGTTGTCATATACGCCTATACGGCAACATTATTAATTCCTTCATTCCCAGCACTGAACGCATGACTCCGCTTGATGGCTTTCCATGTATGGCCTACGTCCGGCAGCAACTCATTGCCCGCGGTCTGGGCGATCTCAATGGCGTTGTTGAAGCGTCCATCCATTGCGCCGGTGATTTCCGACCCCTGAATCCGGGGGAAACCGTTGCCGTTGCCGTAGGCAGCCGGCGGATTGACCGGATCGATGAAATTGTGCATCAATGTCTTCGCAGTCTTGAGGAGAGGGGCTTTTCGCCGTTTATCGTACCGGCCATGGGAAGCCATGGAGGGGCTACGCCGGCCGGTCAGATGGAGATCCTTTCCAGGCTCAATATTACGGAATCCGGCATGAAAGTGCCGGTTGCGGCCGACATGTCCACTCGTTGTATTGCAGTGATGTCCGGGGGCGTGAATATCCATTTTTCATCGGCGGCACTAGCGGCGGATCATCTGGTGGTGATCAACCGGGTCAAGCCCCATACCAAGTTCAAGGCCGATATTGAAAGCGGTCTGTGTAAAATGCTGACCATCGGGCTCGGCAATGCCGAAGGCGCCGCGGCCTTTCACAGGGCCGCCGTGGGCCGTTCTTTCGGCATCATCGAGACCGCGGCCGCCCTGGTGCTGCAAAAGGTCAACGTGCTATTCGGCATCGCCCTTGTGGAAGACGGCTGCGGCCGTCTGGCCCATGTTGATGTCCTCAAGCCCGATGACCTGATCGACCGCGAGAAAAAGCTGCTCAGGCAGTCGGCAGGCATGATGGCGCGCCTTCCATTTGACGATATCGATATTCTCATCGTCGATGTCATCGGAAAAGATATTTCCGGCATCGGCATGGACTCTAATGTCACCGGAAGACACCGCGACATTGCCGGAAGCGTGTTTACGCGACCCCGGGTGTCCCGGATTTTCGTTCGTGATCTCTCTTCGGGTTCGGGAGGCAATGCCAACGGCATCGGGCTGGCGGATTTTACATCGACCCGGCTGGTGAAGCAGATCGATAGGGAAAAAACATTTGTCAATGCCGTAACGGCCATTTCTCCGGAAAAGGGGGCGATACCGGTTCATTTTGATACGGACCGCCGGTGCCTGGATGCCTGCCTCAAAACCTGCGGCGTCATGTCGCCTGATATGGCCAGGGTGGTCCGAATCCGGGATACGGCCCATCTGGAATATATCCAGATCTCAAAAACCTTTGAAGCGGAAATTGAACAAAATCCGGACCTGGAAAGAGTGACCCCCTGGCGACCTTTTGCGTTGGATGCATCTGATAATCTGGAGAATTTTGATCCTTATGAAAACTAATGATGACAGCCGCTGGCCGGTAAGGACTCCCATCGGCATCATGGTATTGTATTATCGTGCAGCACCTTTTTCCATAACGGAAATTACCCTTCCCCATTGGGAGACGGATTCCGGCCCCATCCGTCCGGCCCCGGAGTGGTCTTCCGCGACGGATGCGTTGCCCCGACCGTCTACCGGTGCTGATGCACTGGACCGGATCGTTTTGCTTTTGATGGACTATTTTAAAGGCGTGCCCATATCCCCGCAATGGCGCTTGTTCAATATGGAAGGATTGACGGACCTCCAGCAACAGGTGTTGCGGGCCGTGGCCGACATACCCTTTGGCGGGTTGAAAACCTATGGCGATATTGCCGCGGCAGTGGGACGCCCCGGAGCCTCTCGTTTTGTGGGGAACACCATGGCGAAAAATCCGTTCCCCATTCTGGTCCCCTGTCACCGGGTGGTGCGCCGCAACGGCGGCATCGGGGGATTCGGCGGCGGTCCGGACCTGAAAAAAAGACTCATCGCTTTTGAAAAAGGCCGAATCCTATAAAATCCTGGTTGTCAATTCAAATTAGGTCTGGTATTTATTGATTTATGAAACAATATGTTATCGATGAACTGAGGCCGGCGGACCAACTGAGGATAAAAGATTATCTGGATGCGCATTTCGGTCCGGCCGACATGGAAACCCTTTACTGGATGCCGCTGGAACCCTCACTGTATAGTGAAGATCAACGCCGGCATGAGCAATGCCATCCGCTTTATGTGGTGGTTCAATTGACGACCACGTCCATTGCAGTGGAACTGCTGGTGCGCACCAAAAACCGGATCCGTTGCGATTGCATCCGATATGCCGACGAATTGCAGATGAAATGGGCCATCGGTGTTGTTGACGCGATACTTGAAAATCTGAAAATTATAAATTGATCGGCATGCCTGCCGGTAATGGAATAATGTCCATGCTGAAAATCATACCCCTGGGTGGACTCGGGGAAATCGGCCTCAATATGATGGTATTCGAATACGAAGATACCATCGTGATCATCGATGCGGGACTGATGTTTCCCGAGGCCTATATGTTCGGTGTGGATTATGTCATTCCGGATATGGATTACATCCGGCGGAACAAGTCGAAAGTTGCGGCCATTATTCTGACCCATGCGCACGAGGACCATATCGGCGCAATGCCTCACCTGCTCAAAGAAGTCAATGTGCCGGTTTATGCCACGCCGTTTACCCTCGGCATGCTCCGGCACAAACTCGAAGAACACGACATCCTTTCCCAGGTGCTGCTCAAAACCATCACCCCTTCGGAAAAATTGCACATTGCGCCGTTTACCTTTGAATTTATCCGTGTCAACCACAGCGTGGTGGATGGCGTGGGGATTGCGGTGCGGACCCCTGTGGGACTGATCGTCCATACCGGTGATTTCAAATTGACCGAAACCGCCATCAGCGGCATGTCCACGGATGTGGACCGTTTCGCCCGGCTGGGGGACGAAGGGGTATTGGCGCTGCTGTCGGACTCCACAAACGTGGAAAAAGAGGGCCGCTCAATCTCCGATCGGCAGGTCGGAGGGACCCTTGAAAAGATTGTTGCGGCCAGTTCCGGTCGCGTGATCATCGCGCTGTTTGCTTCCAATATCGCCCGGATACAGCAGATCGTTTCCCTCTGCGAAAGGCTGGGCCGGAAAGCCGTGTTTAACGGTCGCAGCATCGAGTTGAGCGTCGGCATCGCAAGCGAATTAAGCTTGCTCGATATTCCCGCGGACCTGGTTATCGATGTGCCGGAAATCGATAATTACGCACCGGAGGAGATACTGATACTGACCACCGGCAGCCAGGGGGAACCCATGTCCGTCCTGGCGCGCATGTCCGCGGGAACGCACAAACAATTGCAGATTGAGCAGGGAGACCGGGTAATCCTGTCGTCAAAATTCATTCCGGGCAATGAAAAGGCCATTGCAAAGATCATCAACAATCTGTTTCGCAAAGGGGCGGACGTGGTTTATGAAACCATTTCCGATATTCATGTTTCCGGTCATGCCTTTCGGGAAGAATTGCGCACCATGATCGCGTTGACCCGGCCGCGCTATTTTGTGCCGATTCACGGCGAATACCGGCACCTGATTCATCACGCCAATCTTGCCGAAGCCTCCGGGATTCCAAAAGAACGCGTCCTGCTGGCGGAAAACGGCCAGGTCCTTAAATTTGATACATCAGGCGGGCGGATCAGCGGATCCGTGGGCGCCAGCCGTATCCTGGTTGACGGCAAGGGTATCGGCGATGTGGGCCGCTCAGTGCTCAAGGAGCGGCGCCTGCTTTCCGAAGAGGGCCTTGTTGTGGTGACCCTGGCCATTGATGCGGAAACCGGGTTTGTGGTATACGGCCCTGAAATTGTGTCCAAAGGCTTGGTTTTTGAGCAGGAAACCGGGCATATCATTGACGATGCCCAGTGCGTTCTATTGGAAATCATCGAAGAGGTCGCTTTGCTTGTTGATCCGTCTCGCCGGGCAGAGGTGCTGCGCCAGAAGTTGTATCGGGGCCTCAGGGAGTATTTTACGTTCACTCTTAAGCGCCGGCCGGTGATCCTGCCGTTTATTCTCGAATTATGAAGCCGTTATTTTCCAAATATTCTTTGTATCACGGTGAAAAGTCATGCGCAGGGAAATAATCGGGATTTTTTTATTTTTTCTGGTGATCCTCACTTTGATGAGCCTGGTCTCGTATCACCCGGATGATCCGTGTTTTCTGAGCAAAGCCGGCCCATCCGGATTGCCGTTTAACTTTTTCGGTGTTTTCGGCGCCCATCTTGCCGGTTTCATGGTCGTTCTGACCGGCGTCGGGGCCTTCTGGATGCCGCTTCTCCTGCTGATCGCCAGCATCGAATTTTTCAGTATCAGGTCGTCGTCTGTTCACCGCACGTTATTTTTCGCCGTAGGCGGAATTCTGCTTGTCATAGGTACAGGCAGCCTGTTTGCCTTTTACCAGGATCTTTACGTCATATTCGAACGCGCTTATCCGGCCGGCGGGATCATCGGATCATGGGTTAAAAATTTTCTGGACCATTATACCAATGTGACCGGCGGCACCCTGATTCTGATTTTTTTTCTGCTCATCGGATTTGTCCTGACCACCGGGGTTTCCGTTGTCAATTTTTCCGGCAAGGCACTACGGGCATGCCTGCGCGTTGCCCGGGGTTCCCGATGGGCCTTTTCCCAGGCCCGAACGGTTTTCCTGTGGATGGTCGCCGGCGTGGAACGGACTTTTGCGGCAATACTCGGTTTGATAAAAAGGAAACTCCCCCAGGGGTCACCGCAACCGGGTGAACCGGAAAAAGAGGGCCGGAGCCGGAAACCGGTTGCGGATGCGCCCCGGACCGTTTTTCGTGAACCCGATCCACAAGAAAAAAAATCCGACATCCGGCCGGAACACAATATCACCATCAAGGAAATGCAGCCGCCAAGGCCCCTGCGCAGTGTTCCCATACCAAAGCAGCAGGAATTTGCCTCCATGCGGACCGACAGCGGTTTTGAACTGCCGCCCGTCGGGTTTTTAAAAGATCCCGAAGTGGTGATCGATGACGTGGATCATGAAAACCTGCGCAACATGTCCAAGCTGCTGGAACAGAAACTCGACGACTTCGGGGTAAGGGGAAATGTGGTGACTGTGCTTCCCGGTCCGGTGATCACCCGGTTTGAATTCGCGCCCGCCCCGGGCATCAAGATCAACAAGGTCGTCAATCTCGCGGACGACCTGGCCCTGGCGCTTCGGGCCATGAGCATTCGCATTATCGCGCCGATACCGGGAAAAGCCGTCATCGGCATTGAAGTGCCCAACGCCCGTCGGGAAATCGTGGTGATCAAGGACATCATTGTTTCCGCGGCATTTGAAAAGGCCAAATCAAAACTGACCCTTGCCCTGGGAAAAGATATTGTCGGCAATCCCGTGGTGGCGGATCTTGAAACCATGCCGCATCTGCTTATCGCCGGGGCCACCGGAACCGGAAAAAGCGTGGCCCTAAATACCATGATCACGAGTCTGCTCTACAAGGCAACGCCGGAAGATGTTAAAATCATTATGATCGATCCCAAGCGGATTGAGCTGTCCATGTACGACGGGATTCCCCATCTGATCACGCCGGTGGTCACGGATATGAAAAAAGCAACCAACGCCCTGTTCTGGGCGGTCCGGGAAATGGAGCGGCGGTATAAGCTGCTTTCTGAAACCCGGGTCAGAAATATCCGCCAGTACAACCGGCGGCCCAAAAAGACGGAACCGGCGGTGGATGCTGCTGCCGCGGATGCCGCCGCAGCCGGTAAAGGGTGGGAGGCCGTTACGGAAGACATTCCGGAAAAATTGCCTTATATCGTGATCATCATCGACGAGTTGGCGGACCTGATGATGGTGTCGTCCCGGGACGTGGAAGTCAGCCTGACCCGCCTGGCCCAGATGGCGCGCGCATCCGGCATTCATTTGATTCTGGCCACTCAGCGGCCCTCGGTGGATATCCTGACGGGCGTGATCAAGGCCAATTTTCCGACGCGGCTTTCATTCCAGGTGTCGTCGAAAACCGATTCCCGGACCATTATCGACGCCAACGGCGCCGAAGCCCTGCTGGGCAACGGCGACATGCTGTTCCTGCCGCCGGGAACGGCCAAGCTCCAGCGGATCCATGGGTCCTATATTTCCGAAGAAGAACTGACATCTATTACCGAATTTTTAAAGGCCCAGAAACCGCCGGAATACGATCATGAAATTCTCGAGACGCGGGAAAACGGCAAGGATGATGACGGCGAAAAGGAATACGACGACCGGTACGACGAGGCAGTGGCCCTGGTGACCCGCACCGGCCAGGCATCCATTTCCATGATCCAGCGCCACCTGCGCATCGGCTACAACCGGGCCGCCCGCATTGTCGAAATGATGGAGGAAGAGGGCGTGGTCGGCCCGTCCGACGGGGTCAAGCCGCGCGAGGTGCTGGCCCGCGGTTATGAGGACATGTCATGAATATCGACCCGGCATTCATTGAACAGACCCGGGGTTTTCTGGATCCGGACGAAGGCCGCCGGCTCTATGACGTGGCCATAGATGCGGGTCGGATGGGACCGTGTCTTGAAATCGGCAGCTATTGCGGCAAATCGACCCTTTACCTCGGGGCCGCCTGCCGGGATCAGAACACGGTGTTGTTTGCCGTGGATCACCATACCGGTTCCGAGGAGCAGCAGCCCGGGGAAGGATATTTTGATCCTTCAACCTATGACTACCGGTTCAACCGGATCGACACCTTTCCCTTGTTCCGTCAGACCCTTTTCCGGGCCGGGCTTATGGATACCGTGGTGCCCATCGTGGCCCCGTCGGCTCTTGCGGCCCGTTTCTGGGGCACGCCATTGAGTCTTGTTTTTATCGACGGCGGTCATTCCGACATTGCGGCTTACGCGGATTACAGCGCCTGGGCCGGACACATCATGCCGGGCGGATTTCTGCTGATCCACGATATCTTCGAAAATCCCCAAGAAGGCGGGCAGGCGCCGTACCATATCTATCGGATGGCCCTGTCATCCGGCCTGTTTGCCGAATTTCCCCGCACAAAGACCCTGGGCGTGCTCCGGCGTCGTTGTCCTGAAGAGATGCCTGCGTTCACATTGCCTTTCTGAAGTATACCACCAGGCTTTTGCCGAGAAGGGGATTGAGCAGCCGATCCAGATTTCGGGTGATCCGGGGTTTTTTCATGATGTCCCAGGTCAGAAATCGGTGATAGAGATTGACCGCGGCTGAATCGGTCCTGGCCGGTCCCACCAGACACTTGAGCCACCAGTAGGGGGTATGCAGGCTGTGGGCGAAATGGGAGCCGAGGCCTTTTAACTCGGGCGTGTCAAACAACGACAGGATTCGGCTTTTGGTATATATCCTGATGTGCCCGCCTTCTTCCGAAGAATAGGCATCAGAGAGCATCCAGCAGATTTTTTCGGGAAAAAAGCGGGGAACGCTGACAATCAGGTTCCCGCCGGGTTTCAGGACCCGGATCAGTTCGGCTGCTGCGGCGGCTTCATCGGGAATGTGTTCTAGTACTTCCGAACAGATCACATGGTCGAAAATGCCATCGGAAAAGGGCAGGGCCGTAATATCGGCCGCCGTCAGACCCCACGCGCTGCCGCCGTTTTCCCCCAGCGTCCTGATCAGTTCGAGCCGGCTTTTTGTGGCGATAAGATTTTCCGGATTCAGGTCCGCTCCCACGATGAAAATGCCCTTCATCCGGGAAAGGCCGCCGGCATGGCGGCCCTGGCCGCAGCCGATGTCGAGAACCCGGTGTCCCGGTACAATATTGAGTCGCTTGAAATCAATGGTGATCATGGATCGCCTTTCGATACACATCCACGGTTTTCCGGGCAGCGGCCGTCCATGTGAGATGCTGCTGGACCCGTTGGTAACCCGCGGCCCCCAGGCGTCGGGCCAGTTCCGGATGATCCAGGATATCAATGATGGCCCGGGTCAGGGCCGCCGCGTTTGCCGGCGGAACCAGTATGCCGGCGTCCCCCACGACTTCCGGCAGGGCACCGCCCGTGGTGCTGATGACCGGAATCCCGCATGCCATGGCCTCTCCGGCGGGCAGACCGAATCCCTCGTATACGGATGGGATCACCGCCACCGCAGCCCTGGCGTATTCTTTGACGAATTCATCATGGGAGATCCGTCCGGTGAACGTAACCCTGTCCGCGATGTTTAAGGTCCGGATCAGGCGGGCCACCTGTCCTTTTTTCTTTGGCGCGCCCACCACGATCAGTCGGATATCGCGTTGTTTTGAGATTTCCGCCACGGCCTGGAGCAGAAAGAAAAGCCCTTTGAGCGGCGTGTCCGCGCTGTTGGTGACGATGATGCGGTTCTTATCACGCGCGATTTCAGGCATGGGATAAAAAAGATTAGTGTTGATGCCGTTGGGGATGATGCTGAACCGGTTTGGGGGGATCCGGAAATCCCGACTGATGTCCTTGCGGGCGCATTTGGAGACCGTGATGATGTATGGCAATGTCCGGGCCACCCGTTTCTGCATGTTGATAAACGAGTACCATCGCACCTGCTTGAATTTCCGCCACGGATGAATTTCCGCCTTGATCTCTAAGGCCCGATCCACGGTAATGGGATGATGAATGGTGGCCACGGTGGGAATGCGGCGCTTGATGGACCAGAGGCCGTATGCCAGACTCTGGTTGTCATGCACCACATCATAACGGCGGCTCTGATGCTTTAAAAAAGCCCGGGCCCGCATGCCGAAGGCAAGGGGTTCGGAAAAACCCATGGTGGCGATGCCGAACCACTCGACAAAGTTGGCCCAGTCGCCAAGTTCGGCCATGGTCGGCATCCGGAAAAGATCTTTGGGATTATACAGATCCATTCCCGGCAGTTTGATGAGGCGCACGCCGTTGTCGATAACGGGATATTCGGGCCCGGAAATGACGTCCACCTGGTGACCGAGGTCGCACAGGGCCCGGCTTAAGTTACGGATATAGACCCCCTGGCCGCCGCAGTGGGGGTTGCTGCGGTAGCCCAGCAGGCAGATGCGCAGCGATTGGCTCAACTGTCTTTCCGACATAGATTCCAGTTCCCGGTTTCCGCGGCGCCGTCGTTTTTGCGTTTGACCGCTTGATTATTATGCACTATGATTGCAGCCGGATTTGATCGGTTATGATGTTTTCATGAAAAGTCTTTTTGCCTGGAAATCGTGCAAAACCTGACTTTTTTCGATACCTTCAATTATAGCCGCGCGGCGGTTTCGTCAAGCGGTTTTTCCATTGTTTTTTTAAGGGAAAGGGCGCGTAAAACAAGATGCCGGAAGTCAATCTCAGTGTTGATATTGGTGGTATTGTCCTTAAAAATCCGGTGATGACGGCGTCCGGAACCTTCGGGTTTGGAACGGAATTCGCATCGATAGTGGATTTAAACCGACTGGGCGGCATCATTGTAAAGGGCCTGTCGCTTAAGCCCGCGGCGGGAAATCCGCCGCCCAGGATCGTCGAAACACCCTGCGGCATGCTCAATGCCATCGGGCTTGAAAATATCGGGGTGGAGATATTCATCCGGGAAAAGCTGCCGCTTCTGGCATCGGTATCAACGCCGGTGTTTGCCAATATCTACGGCAAAACTGTGGAGGAGTATGCGGAAATCGCGGCACGCTTGAATGACGTTGAAAAAGTCGCCGGCGTGGAGGTCAATATCTCCTGCCCCAATGTCACGGCCGGCGGCGTTGCTTTCGGCGTGGACCCGGAAATGGCCGCGTCCGTTGTCCGGGCCGTAAAAGACAAAACATCCAAGCCGGTCATTGTCAAACTCTCTCCCAATGTCACCGATGTGGTGGTGATCGCAAGAAGTGCCGAGGATGCCGGGGCTGACGCCGTATCACTGATCAACACCATCACCGGAATGGTCATCGATATTGAAAAACGCGTCCCTGTATTGGCCAATATCACCGGCGGTCTTTCCGGGCCGGCCATCCGCCCCGTGGCTGTTCGCATGGTCTGGCAGGTGGCCCGGGCCGTCCGGATTCCGGTTATCGGTATCGGCGGGATCATGTGCGCGCGCGACGCGCTGGAATTTATCATTGCCGGCGCCACCGCGGTCCAGGTGGGTACCGCCAATTTCGTCAATCCCCTCGCCACCATGGAAATCATCGACGGCATCGGGCAATACCTCAACGCACATGGGATCAGTGACATCAGGGAGCTGATCGGTTCCCTCAACATCTGAGACGGATCAGTCGCGCTATGCCGGTTTCTTTTTTATGAATCGTCGTAAAAAAACTGTAAAAAATATCAAAACAGTGGTATTAGCTCGTTTTGTTAAGAAACAATGTTTTATTCATTAAACGGCAATCAATCAAAAAAGGAGTCGGTTATGTTAAAAAAAGCGAGTATTGCCCTGATGATCGTATTTTTGCTGGTGTCGGTATCTTCGGCCCGGGAGGTGGATGGGGTGGATATGCCCGAGACACTTCAGATCGGGGACGAGATCCTGGTTTTAAACGGGGTCGGCACCCGTGTGGTGATGATGATTATTAAACCCTACGTCGGCGGCCTTTATTTAAAATCCGCGCAGACGGATGCAAAAAAAATTATGATGGCAAACGAAGCCATGGTCATCCGTTTGAATATCATCAGCGATACAGGCCGCGGCACCATGATGAGCGCGTTGAGAAAGGGTATCCGAAGTTCGCTTGATGCCATCGGCGGAGACTTTGAAATGATTCGGACCCGATTTGATGCCTTGCAGGATTTTTTTCCTGAGGAGAAATTTGAAAAAGGCAATTTTGTCGATTTTGCCTATATGCCGGCCGAAGGCCTGAAAGTTTACAAGAACAACGGGTTTGTGGGCGTCATCGAAGGCATTGATTTCAAACAGGCTTTTTTTGGCATCTGGCTCAATGACGAATCCCCCGCCGACAGCAATCTGAAAACAGCCATGATCTCCGGTGATGTCAGCAAAGAAGCTCTTGACGCCCAGAGCCAGTGGCTGGCCAGGGTCAAATTGGATAAGGACAAGATAGCCGCGGAAGCGGAAGCCAAAGCCGCCGCCAGGGCCGAAGCGGAAGCCAGGGCCAAGGCGGATGCGGCGGAAGCCGAGAAAATGCGGCTGGCTGAAGAAAAAGCAAAGGCTGAAGCCGAAGCTAAAAAACTGGCAGCGGCCGCGCCCGCACCAGCGAAACCCGCTCCGGCAAAAGCCCCTGCCACGGCGGCGGCTCCGGCGGCGGCCGTGGCTGCAATGCCGGCAGCGGCCAACAATGCCCTGGTGGCTGCGCTCCTTGTTAATGCCATCAAGACCTCCGAGCAGATCGCCATGCAGCAGGGTAAACCCTTTGATGCGGATGCCGAGACCCGTAAAGTTCTTGACATGTGGTCTAAAATCAATGCCGAGGTATCGAAGTAATTGTCGTAAAACCTTAATTTAAGGCGGAAAAGCGGCTTACGCGGCGGGAATTACCATCCGGGCCGAACGGACTGATAAAAAGAAAAGGGGGCATTTTGCCCCCTTTTTGCTACAGTACCCGTAATCCGGATATGCGCCCGTTGCAAAGACAGAAAAACAGTTTCCGCACCGGGCCAGAAACAGGTTCACGGTCGGCGCCCGGTTGTTTATTTGCGCGGATCTGTTTCCGCAAGAATCCGATCGAGCTGCTCCCGGATATAGCCCGCGAGCTCTTCCACATCGGATTGCGGCATATGCGGGATGTCATGGGTCATTGCCGCGATATCTTCTTCGGCCATGCCAAGAGTCTTGTTGACCATAAACGCATCGATTTCACCTTCCTCCAACAGCAGCCCGCAGGCCCCCACCGCGCCCACGAATTCGTCCTTGATGAAGATGGGCACCACCAGTTTCAGCAAGCCGGCGTCACATTCCTCGATCATGGGCTCTTTGGCCTGGCGCGCCATTTCAGCAATGTTCATATGGGCTACCGCGCAGATGAAGCTTTGGCCACGATCATCGGCCTTGATCGCCGGGCAGAACCGGTTGACCCACTGTTTGTAACCCGTGATCCGGATGCCGTCCGTACCAAACACATTGGTATCCAGGCCCGAGCGTTTATGAATATCCATTTCAAAGGCGACCCATTGTTCCAGCGTTAAAATATCGGTCAGTTTCATTTTCTCGTCCTGTTTTCATTTATCCGTCATAAGATTCCCGGCCCGTCTTGCCGCCATACCTTTTAAAACCGGGGAGCGGCATGATCGACCGGGTTCCTTGTATACATCAGATCCCACCGGGTGTCAATTTTGGATTTCAGGACAGGCAAAGTAGATCGTCAATGAAAACCGAGGTTGCTTTCTTCTTGTTAATAGGATAAATATTCTGAAAATATCCTCCGTGAAAGAATAATTCGGCAAACGGTTTCTCATTTCAAAAAAAGTATGTGGAGAAGAGTGATCCATCATCTTGAGTCGGACCCTATGACATTACATAAAAATGATAAAACAGAGGCGGAAAGAGCGCCGGGCGATGCCAGTGCCCTTGGGACGCGAGAACGCGCAGCAAAATTAGACCGGGCTTTACGAGAAAGTGAAGAGAAGTATCGTTCTTTGTTTAATCAATCCGTCTCAGGCATCTATATTCATGACGTTGAGGGCCGCATTCTCGACGTCAATCAGACGGCTGTCCGACAATCCGGATATTCCAAAGAGGAACTGCTGGAGTTGACTGTGTTCGATCTTCATCCGGATCAGTCGGACAAGGATGAGATTCTGCGCATATGGCATTTGTCTGAACCCGGACAGAGACATACCATAGAGAGAAAACACCGGCGTAAGGATGGGACGATTTTCACCGTCCTGATATCGACCGGTGTCGTGCGTTACGGAAATAGGGATCATATTCTGACAATCGTTCAGGACATCACCGACCAAAGAGAGGTCGAGGAAAATCTGCTTATCAAGGAATACATTCTCAGCTCATCTTCAAGTGTAATAGCCATTTCTGACCTTACAGGGATGATGACCTATGCCAACCCGGTTTTTGAAAAACTATGGGGTTTTGATGACCCTGAAGAGTATTTAGGAAAACCTTTCCGGGATTTCTGGTTAGTGGATGATATATATGAAAACATAATGGAAGCCCTTCTGGTTGAGGGAGCCTGGATCGGTGACCTCAAAGCCAGGAGAAAAGACGGTACGCTTTTTGATGTTCAGGTTTCGGCTGCCACGGTTTATGATGCCAATGGCAACCCCATCGCCCTGACTTCCACATCAATAGATATCGCCAAACGCAAACGGGCGGAGGCGGAAATTCTCCGTCTTAATCAAACACTGGAACAGCAGGTAGCCGAACGTACGGAGATTGCCGAGGCGCGGGCCAGGCAGCTCCAAACACTCGCGGTTGAGATGGTTGAGGCTGAAGAACGGGAGCGGCAGCGGATTGCCCAGATTCTGCACGATGATCTCCAACAGATTCTGGTCAGCGCACGGTTTCAGACGCAATCCGTCTCTCAGAAAGCGAATCTTAACCCGGTTCTGGTAAATATTGATCGACTGCTGGAAGATGCAATTGCCACATCCAGGAGGCTTTCACAACAACTAAGCCCGCCGGTGCTGCATCAGTTCGGCCTGGCCGCGGCCTTGGAATGGCTGGTTCTGGAGAAAGATAAGCAGTTCGGCTTGAAGATTCACTTGGAAAAGGAGGTGCAGGATGTTGAAGATTCGTCATTAAAAGTTTTTATCTTCCGCGCTGTCCAGGAATTGTTATTCAATATCGTCAAGCATTCAGGTGTAAAAAGCGCAAACGTCCTTCTTTCCGCATTTGATCACAATGTTGTTCTCACCATCAGCGACCAGGGATGCGGCTTTAATCCTGAGATTCTGAATTCATCGGTAAAAAAAAGCGGTCTGGGGCTTGCGAGTTTGCGGGAGCGGGCTCGCGCCATTGGAGGTAATCTGGTGATCGATAGTGCTCCGGGGCATGGCTGCCGGTTCACCTTGACGGTTCCCCGCAGTTTAAGTGAAATAAATGTACCGCAATCATACAAACGGAAAAATGAACCGCGGCCTCAAGTTTTTGTCAATCAAACAGCAGCGATGAATTCAGAAGACATCCGGGTGCTGTTTGCCGACGATCACCAGGTTCTGCGTCAGGGGCTGATCGGCTTGGTCACGGGCCAGCCTGATATTCAGGTGGTGGGTGAAGCCTCCAACGGCGAAGAAGCCCTGGAATTGACGCGGCAGCTCAATCCCAGCCTGGTGGTGATGGATATCTCCATGCCGAAGATGGATGGTATCGAAGCCACTCGCCGGATTAAAGCAGAAATGCCCGAGGTACAGGTGATCGGGCTTTCAATGTTTGACGGTGAGAATATCGCCCGGAAGATGCGTGAGGCCGGTGCGGCGGCTTTTGTGAGCAAGAGCGAATCGTCTACCGAACTGCTTAAGGCGATTTATAAAGTTACCGGAAAGGGGTCGTGTGCTGGAGGATCTTCAAATTAATGAACCATACGCCCTTTTTTGACGGCCCCCGTCATGACAATGTTTTAGAGCATTTTTCTTGTAAAATAAGGCGTATTTATGAGATAGCAGTGATCATCAGGCAAAAGTCCGAATCACACGATCAATGTTTATCATTTTTATCAGAAAAGGAGAAAACCAATGAGCCAGACGGAAAAAAATTTAAAGGAAGCATTTGCAGGTGAGTCACAGGCCAACCGGAAGTATCTTGCGTTTGCCAAACAGGCGGAAAAAGAAGGATATCCTCAGGCCGCCAAACTGTTTCGCGCTGCGGCAGAGGCCGAAACCGTGCATGCCCATGCGCACCTGCGGACCCTTGGCGAAATCAAAAGCACGGCTGACAATCTGAAAGCGGCTATCGACGGCGAGACCTTTGAATTTAAAAGCATGTATCCGGACATGATCAAAACAGCCGAAGCCGAAGGAAACAAGGCCGCCCATCGCAGCTTCACCTATGCCAACGAAGTGGAAAAAATTCACGCCGAACTTTATCAGAAAGCACTGGACAACCTGGATTCGCTGCCGGCAGCGGATTATTATGTGTGCTCTGTTTGCGGCTACACCTGCGAAAACGAAGTTCCCGATACCTGCCCGGTTTGCAATACCAAAGGAAAGGCTTTTTTCAAAGTGGAATAATATCGGGCCGGGTAAAAGAATATGTGAAGGCGCTGGCGGCCGCAAGTATGCGTGATCGTTATTTCAATGTTCGATGATGAGAGTGGCGCCCGAAAGATGCGCAAGGCGGGTGCGCCGGTTTTTGTGAGCAAGAGAGGAAAACCGAGTGAATCATGAAGACGCAAAATCAACCCTTCGCGGCCTTTTGGACTCTCGCTATGTCGGCGTGCTGGCAACCAGCAGGGATGATTGGCCCTATGCCAATCTGGTGGCGTTCGCCGTAACCGACAATCTATCTGAAATAATTTTCGCCACTCCCCGCCAAAGCAGAAAGTATGTGAATCTGGCGGCAAATCCGAAAGTTTCCGTGCTCATTGATGATCGTTCAAACGATATCAGTGATTTAAAGGACGCGATCGCGGCCACGGCCATCGGAACGGCCGTCGAAGTGGACGGATCGGAGCGCAAGCGATGCCTGGCCATTTATGCGACAAGGCACCCGCACCTCCATGATTTTGCGCGTTCGGCCTCGACCGCCGTGTTTCGGATAACCGTGGAAAAATATATCATGGTCAGCCGTTTCCAGAATGTGGTGGAGATCGCCGCAGGAGCGGTCGGTTTCTGATGCCGCTGTCTGACCTGCGGGATCACCATGTTTCAAAACATCCGGTTCATGACTCCCTGCTTAAATAATTTTCAGGATATATCAACATCAAACCCATCGAAAAAATAGCGACGGCCCGAACCGCGAACGGCGGCGAGATGGTTCTTTATCGGCGGGACCGGGATTTTACGATCCACGTCAACGGTCAGGAACTGATGCAAAGCCGCCAGCATGAATCCGAGATGGAACTGGCCCGGCTGGGGTGCGCGCATCTTTCGGGCCACAAGGCGCCGCGCATCCTCATCGGCGGCCTGGGCATGGGGTTTACCCTGCGCCAGGCCCTTGACATGCTCGGCCCGGCCGCCCGAATCGTCGTGGCGGAACTGTTGGATGCCGTCGTGGAATGGAACCGGACATTTTTCGGCGAACGCAACAACCGACCCATAGATGACAAGCGCGTTGACCTTGTAACCGGCGATATCGTCGCGCTGATCTCGCGTTCCAGATCCGCGTTTGATGCGATTCTTATCGATATCGACAACGGCCCCAACGCAATGACCGATTCCGCCAATCGTTATTTGTACGGCCGTGAAGGCATGAATGCCTGCCGCCGCGCATTGCGCCAAAAGGGATGCCTGGCGGTCTGGTCGGCTGAGCCGAGCAGGAAATTCGAAAGGCTCCTGATGAGCTGCGGTTTTTTTGTCACCCGTTTCCGGGTCCCTGCCTACAAGGGCAGCAAGTCCGAATCCCGCTTTGTATGGGTCGCATCCGAGGACAGGAAACTCCTGCCTCCCGGCGGCGGCGAGCCCCGCTCGAAACCGGCAGACACACCGAAGAGAAGCCCCGTGCGATTTCGGAAGAAACGATAGACGTGGCTTCCCGGAAGCACGCGATTTCGGAAAAACCGGCTATTTCGAAATTCTGTGTGAAAATTGTTGACGTGACCTTTGCCAAATGTATTTCTTTGCATGAGGCATTTGGTTCCCTTATCGGCTCAAGTTTTAAGTTGATTACGGAGCATAATCGACTCACAGGCAGCATTTTCTTAGTTGAAAAGGCCTAAAATTTTCAAAACGAGAGAAAAAGGTACGTCAGCTCTGCAGCGGATCGTTTGCTGGTAGTAGTTTATACGGAAAGAGACTCAATCATATGTATTATTAGCTGCCGAAAGGCAACCAGATCGGAACGGAAATTTTATGAAGAAAACAACATCTGAAATAAAGCGATTAACGGACACGGATATGCGAAATGAGTATGATTTCAGCGAAGGCGTGCGGGGTAAGCATCATAATGCATTTCAAGCCGGGTATACCGTCACGGTCCATAAAGAGGACGGAACCACTGTTTTTAAGGAAGTGGCTCCCAGGGAGGGAGCTGTGATTCTTGAACCGGAGATTCGCGCTTATTTTCCGGATCCGGAATCCGTAAACAGAGCGTTGCGTTGTTTAATCCCGCTGTTACCGAAAAAGCGCAGAGGGCCTGTAAAGATAAGGAAGGGATGATCCGCCATTCGGCGAACATCGCTATTATTTGGGTCTATGCTCTCGACTTCAACCCCGCCTTTCCCGGCCGCAAGGTCACCAGAAAACAGGTATTAAAAGCCATGCAGGGGCATATCCTGGCCCAGGGCGAAGTCATGGGACGATATCGCAGGGCCAAAAACTAAACAACCACCAACTTTAGTCGGTGGTTGTTTAGTTGCATGCGGTTGTCATCCGTTCATTCCTCTTACATTAAAAGGCATGTTTACCATGAAAATCCTCCTTGACATGGCGGATTTTCATGGTAAACGGTTTTGGGCCCGACGCATGTAAACGTCATCTACCCCGGGGCCCGGCGCTTTCCCCTGACGGATCGGGTGGAGGCTGTTCCTCTTCAGTCCCTTGCCGGAATCGGTTGACGGAACGCCGATCCTTGTTTGATATCGGCATGGAACCGGCCGAATTGTTCACCGCGCCCGCGGCGGAAACGGTTTAATAACATTTTTTCCATGACGGCCAAAAAATCGGCTTGACTTTTCCCCTCCATGCGGTATTTTATATCAGAATAAGTTATTGATAATATTAGTTTTACTTATCATATAGCTTATTTGTTAGTTTGGCTGAAAGCTGGGTCATCAGCAGGGGGAGGGCGACATGAAACACATCAGATTGGCTTTGATCGACAACGACTATGCGGTTCAGGCCGAAGGGGCACTGGATGTAAATGAAAAGCAGAATTCCGGTTTCGCCCGCTTCATTGATCAGATCCGGGAGGAACTGACCATCGGGCAGACGGCAACGCTTGAAATTGAGGGGCTTACCGAAAAACCGGTCAGCTTCACCATTGCCCAGGCGGTATAAACGGCGCAACCAGCAGCGTCATCTTATCGGATTTTGATCCACAGCAGCCGGGCGGTTCCCGGGCCCGGGTTCTTCCACTGCGACGGCATTTCCGTGCCCAGGTAGATCACATCCCCCGGGCGGACGGCGTGCAGGTTGCCGCCGATCCGGACCTGCAACTTTCCGGTCAGGAGATAGCCGACCTCATCCCCTTTGTGAATGAAAAAATGGGAGGGGAGCACCTTGCGGGGGGCGATTTCGAGGATGTACGGCTCCGCTTTGGCGGATACATCCAGCGGCGCCATCCGCTTGGCCGATATGCTGTTCTTGGGCATGTCCGGCAACTGGACATCCACCCCATCCGACTCGCGGATCACCACCTGCCGGACCGCCTCCGGAGACTCCTGGAAGAAGGAACTCACGTCCACGGAAAGGGTTTCGGCCATTTTGAACAGGGCCGGGAGCGAGGGATGGATCTGGTTGCTCTCGATCTGGGAGATATTGGATGGCGTCACCCCCACCAGCCGGGCCAGTTCCGTCTGGGAAAGCCCCCGCTTGGTGCGGAACTCACGGATCCGGTTGCCCAGATCAATGTGGCGGGCCGCCTCCTGGCGTGAATCGAAGGTGATGTTCAACCCCCGGGTCCAGTAAAGAAGGGGCGTATTGATCGATTCGATCTCCCGGTTTTCCGCCTTTACAATCGACAGCGAGGTTTTGCCCCGCTTCAGACTCAGTTCGATGGCCACTTGGGCGATCTGGTTGATGGCCGCCTTGAGACGCTTGGAGTGGGCCTCCTTTTCCATGATCCAGTAGCCGATGGTATTGAGGTCATAGAGCCGCGGGCAGGTGTGGGTGTAAAACCGGCTGATCTGCTCCTCTCCTTCCCATAGCTCCTGCATCCCGGTCAGGCTTTCAAAGACAAACCGCACATCCCCCTTCATCCGGGAATGACAGTTGTTGAAATGGGCCATGACGTTGTCCGGGTCCGCCGGATTTTCCACCTGGACAACGTGGCAGAAAGCCTCCATCTCCTCGTAGTACCGCCGGAAGATTTCGGCCCCTTTCCCTTTTCCATGGGTGAAGCAGTCCAGGATGGTCAGGGATTTTGATTCGGCCAGGGGGCCGAGCTTTTCCAGCAGATTGCGCAGGGACCGGTCAAAGCTGACATAGATGAAATATTTTCCCTGGGCCAGGGAGACCTGGAGGAAATTCATGGAATAGATCGCCGCCAGGCTGCCGGCGTCGTCATACCAGACCACGTTGTCCCCGATGAGCAGGCCCCCGAGAATCGGGTCGAGTTCCCCCACCCCCGTGGAAATCCGTTTTCGTTCAATTGCCATCATAGCATCCAATTTGTTTGCGGGATCGATTCGCTGCATCAAGATGATTACTCTTTATTACCCTAACATGGAGAATCGGAGAAAATCAATGTGTTTGCCGGTCCGCCGGGTCGGCGCTTGTCCGCCGCTCTGCCCCGGATGCGCCCATTCGCTTCTTCCTTGCTGTCTGGCCGAAAGCGATGCCGACAGCATAACCCCGGATTTGACCTCTATCTTATTCAAGCATCAGGCGGGCCGCAAGACCAAATGCTTTTTTCAATAATCCCGCATCCAAGACCCGCCAGTGGTTTGACAGAAGCCAGCCCTCGGATTTCCGCATAGTTTTCAGGATTTCACGACGATCAGGTATAAATTAGACTTGTAAAAGCGGAAGCATTTGCATAAAAAAGCCCTTCATGATATTTTAGAATCAATAAATATAATATTTTGTATGATAACTGATTGATATTTAATATTTTAGAATAAAAAAAAGGAGAAATTTATAATGTGGAAGTATGAAAAACCGGACAACTTGGTGGAATGGTGGCTGGAGAGTGAAAAAAAGTTTAAGGACAACGTCTTGTTCCGGGTGCACAACGACCAGGGAACCTTGGATGAGATTCGATACGGCGAGATCGGCCGGCGTATCAACAACGCCCGTGGCGGCCTGGCGCAACTGGGGATTGAAAAAGGCGATGCCGTGGGCATCATATCGGCGAACCGGCCGGAATGGGCGGTTCTGGCTTTTGCCGCGTATGGCAGAAACGCCCGGTATATTCCCATGTATGAAAAAGAGCTGATCGGCACATGGAAATACATCATCAAGGACAGCAGCATAAAATTCCTGCTGGTGTCCACCCCGGCCATTTATGAGAAAGTTAAGGATTTTGCCAAAGAAATCCCAACGCTGGAAAACATCTATGTCATTGATTCGTCGGGTGAAAACAGCCTGGCGGCCCTGGAAAGGGCGGGAGAGGCCAAACCGGTGGCACCGGTGGTTCCCCACTACCATGATATCGCGGTATTGATATATACATCCGGAACCACGGGCGCGCCCAAAGGGGTGCTTCTGTCCCATGGCAACCTCACTTACTGTTCCAGGGGGGGATATAAGATTTTCCCCGAACTCAACGAAACCCAGGTGGGAATCTCCATGCTTCCCTGGGCCCATTCCTATGCGTTCAGCGGTGAACTCAACAACTGGATCCAATTCGGCGGATCATTGGGGTTCATGCGGGACGTGACGACCCTGGCCGAAGACCTCAAGCGGGTGCGGCCCACTTATCTGGTTTCCGTGCCGCGCGTTTTCAACAAAATTTATGACGGCATCCAGGCGAAAATGAATGATGCCGGCGGCATGAAGAAAAAATTGTTTGACGCGGCTTGCGTAGCGGCCAGGAAGAAACGGGAACTGGCTGAAGAGGGGAAATCAAGCATCTGGGTTAATTTCAAACATAAGCTTCTCGATAAAATCGTTTTCTCCAAGATCCGGGATGCCATGGGCGGCCAGGTGACAGGCGCCCTTACCGCCAGCGCCGCCATGAATAAAGAGATCGCGTTGTTTTTCTTTGATCTGGGAATCCCGACCTATGACTGCTACGGCCTGACCGAAACCGCGCCTGCGGTCACCATGAATTGTCCCGGCGCCTGGAAGATCGGCAGTGTCGGAAAAGTCTTGGCCGGACAGAAGGTCGTGATCGACCAGTCCATCGTTGAAGAAGGCGCCAAGGATGGTGAAATCGTGGTTTACGGCCCGAATGTGATGAAGGGGTATCATAATAAACCCGAAGCAACCGCCGAGGCCATGACGCCCGATGGCGGTTTCCGCACGGGCGACCGGGGGATGTTTGATGAAGAAGGTTTCCTGTGGATTACCGGGCGGACCAAGGAACAGTATAAGCTTTCCAACGGCAAATATGTATTTCCCGCCGTCATTGAAGAGGAGATCAAGCTGATTCCCTATGTCGCCAACGCAACGATTTACGGCGACGGCAAGCCTTATAATGTCTGCATCGTGATCCCGGATTTTGAAGTAGCAGCGCGCTGGGCCGATAAAAACGGCGTGTCCGGCAATCCCCGGGATCTGTTGGCAAACAAGGCCTTTACCGATATGGTGGAAAACGAGATCACCCAGCACTTGAGAAAAGATTTTGGGGGGTATGAAATTCCCAAAAGATTCATGTTCTTAAAAGAAGATTTTTCCGTTGAAAATGGAATGTTGACCCAGACCATGAAGCTGAAGCGGCCGGTGGTAATTAAAAACTACCAGAGTGAAATAGAAGCGATGTATGCCCGGTAGCTTTTATCATCTTGCTTTGCCGACAGATCAAAATATCTATTTAAAAAAACAACTTGTAACAGGATCGGATTTTTGTGTAAAGTATTTTTCCGTGATGCCGGGCAATGGGGATTTTATCGGAATCATCTGAAAAAGTTGGTTGAAAGATTAAAGGGGGAAACGCGTGAATCATTCCGATATCGGATATGAGCAGGCCCTGGGATTGGCTCTGGAAAATGTCTCGCCCCTGGGCGAAGAAATCATTCCCATTGAGCGGGCCGTGGGTCGGATCATATCGCGGTCCGTGCCGGCCCTTGTGGACTCGCCATCGGTTGATGCCTCTTTTAAGGACGGCTATGCGGTTGTATCGCGTGACCTGGTCCATGCCGGCCCTGAAAATCCCGTAACATTGGAAATTGTGGGTCATGCGGCCGCGGGTGAGGCGTCAGCCGCTGTTGTGAGGCCCGGGACCACGGTGCGGATTCTCAGCGGCGCGGCCCTGCCGCCGGGCGCGGACGCGATCCTTGCCGAGGAATTCGTTACTGTGGACGGCAAATATATCCATGCCACGGCTGATGCCGAACCGGGCCGCAATGTCCTGGAAAAGGGCTGCGATGTTTGCTGCCATGATATGCTGGCGGCAAAAGGCGATCGCCTGACGCCCCAGCGGATCGGCCTGATGGTGGCCGGCGGGATTTCCGAAGTGCCTGTTCATCAAATACCGCGGATCGGGCTGTTGGCCACGGGAAGCGAAATCCTGCTGCCGGGCCGCCCCATCGGACCGGGAAAAGTCTATGCCAGTAATATGGCCCTCCAACAGGCATGGTTTTTGGACCGGGGCATCCCTTCTCGTGTCATGGCATCGGGCGATTCGATCCAGTCCATTGCCGACGCCATACGACAACTCCACGCGGAATCGGACGTGATCATCACTTCCGGGGGCGCATGGAAGGGAGACCGGGACCTGGTGGTCAGCGTGCTCGAATCCCTGGGCTGGCGGCAGATTTTCCACCGGGTGCGCATGGGGCCGGGAAAAGCCGCGGGAATGGGGATCCTCGATGGAAAACCGGTATTCTGCCTTCCGGGCGGACCCGCTTCAAATGAGTCCGCGTTTATCATGATCGCGTTGCCCGCGGTGATGAAAATGGCCGGTTTTCGGAATTTCCCGTACATGTGCCTGGAAGGCAGGCTCGAGAAAACAGTATTCGGCCAGGCGGACTGGACCCAGTTCCTTCAGTGCGATATCATTGCGCGCACCCCGGAAATCCTGCTCCGTCCCGGCAAGCTCCGCAGCCGTCTGTTTGCCATGGCCCGGGCCGACGCCGTCCTCACCATTCCCGAAGGGGTCTCCCGCATCCCTGCCGGGGCCGTCGTCCCCTTTATATGTCTGAACCCTGATCTGTTTTCCACTTCCCTGCCGGAACATGATCGACCTGTAATCCCTCGCAGACCCTGAATCCCAATTTTTCCGGGATACCAATTGATCATATGATATATGCGTCGCCGCTGGATTTCTTCTTGACATGATATATTGGATTTGCCATAACTACATGTAAAGAATATGAATTTTTGTTATTCAGAATCATCGTGTCTTATTTCCGGCACGGATATATCCATCCGTTTTCGGGTCAGGGATGCGAGCGTTATTTCTCGATTCGAAAAAATATGGAGGTTCTGGTATGGACAAGATTGATAAGTCGGCAACACCTTCACCCCCCATCCATTGCTTCGACAATTCCGTTGGGGTGATTCAAAAGGACCTGATTGAAAAGCTGTTTTCCATGCGGGCCAAGTTTCCCGAGATCGCAACCATCAAGGATTATTATCTTGCCCTTTCCTATGTGATCCGGGACAGGGTCCTGCACCGTTGGATTCACAGCGCCTATACCTATTTTTATCAGAACAGCCGCACAGTCGTTTACCTGTCCGCCGAATATCTCCTGGGTCCACAGCTCGGCAATAATATCATCAACCTGGGCATATGGGATTCGGTTTACCGGGCAGTGGCGGAACTCGGTTTCCCTCTGGAAGAACTGCTGGACCAGGAGCATGACCCTGGCTTGGGAAACGGTGGCCTGGGCCGGCTGGCGGCCTGTTATATGGATTCAATGGCTACGTTGCAGATTCCGGCCTTCGGCTACGGCATTCGTTATGAATTCGGGATTTTTGATCAGGTCATCAAGGATGGCTGGCAGGTGGAGATCACCGACAAGTGGCTGCGCTTCGGCAACCCTTGGGAGATAGCCCATCCCGAGCGCCTTTACGAAGTCAAATTCGGCGGGCATACCGAGGCCTTTCACGATGAAATGGGCAACTTCCGGGTGCGCTGGGTGCCGGAACACATGGTGTTGGGAACGCCCTTTGACACTCCCATTCTGGGGTATGGGGTTGAAAATGCCATCATTTTGCGGCTGTGGCGGGCGGAAGCCTGCGAGTCATTCGATTTCCAGGCGTTCAATACCGGCAACTATTACAAGGCCGTGGACCAGAAGATCATTTCGGAAAATATCACCAAGGTTCTCTATCCTAATGACGAGCCCGAGGTCGGCCGCCGGCTGCGTCTCGAACAGCAGTATTTTTTTATCTCCTGTTCGCTCCAGGACATGATGCGCGTTTTTTTTCAGAAGGAGAATAACCTGGACCGGCTTCCGGATAAATTCGTGGTTCAACTCAACGATACCCATCCGGCCATGTCTATTGCCGAGATGATGCGGCTTCTGGTGGACGATTATGATCTTGACTGGGAACGAGCCTGGAACATCACCACCCGGCTTTTTGCCTATACCAACCACACGCTGCTTCCCGAAGCTTTGGAAACCTGGAGCGTTCCTCTTTTCAGTCGGCTCCTGCCCAGGCACATTGAAATCATTAATGAAATCAACTGCCGGTTTTTAGGTGAAGTGTGCAGGCGTTATCCAGGGGACCAGGAGCGGATGGCCCGAATGTCTCTGATCGGAGAATCGAATGAAAAACAGGTGCGCATGGCCAACCTGGCCTGTGTCGGCAGTCATTCCATAAACGGTGTAGCGGCTCTCCATACCGATCTTCTCAAACAGACGGTGCTGAAGGATTTCTACGAGTTCTGGCCGGCAAAGTTTTCCAACAAGACCAACGGCGTGACGCCCCGGCGATTCATGGCCCTGTCCAATCCGGGTCTTTCCGACCTGATCTCCCAGGCCATCGGCGACGGATGGATCCGTGATCTGGATCAACTCATCGGGCTGGAGCCATTTGCGGAAGACAGCATGTTCCGGACCCGCTGGGCCGCGGTCAAACACCAGTGCAAGGTGTTGCTGGCCGATATGATCCTGAAGGAAACCGGCATCGAGGTGGATCCTGTAACCCTGTTTGACATTCAGGTGAAGCGGATCCATGAATACAAGCGCCAGCATCTCAATGTGCTCAATATTATCACCCAATACCGCCGCATCAAACAGGGTATGGACATGGACGTACCGGCCCGTACCTTTATTTTCGGGGGTAAAGCCGCGCCCGGATATGATCTGGCCAAACGCATCATCCGACTGATCAACGGCGTGGCCGAGGTGGTCAATCATGATCCGGACATCAACGGGCGGATTAAGGTGGTCTTTTACCCGGATTTCAACGTGAAAAACGCCCAGCGGATCTATCCGGCGGCAGACCTTTCCGAACAGATTTCCACCGCCGGCAAAGAGGCATCGGGCACGGGGAACATGAAATTCGCATTAAACGGCGCCCTGACCATCGGCACTTTAGACGGCGCCAATGTCGAGATTCGGGAAGCCGTGGGGCCGGAAAACTTTTTTCTGTTCGGTCTCACCGCGGACCAGGTGCCGGCAATGAAGCAGTCCGGATACCGGCCGCTTGATTATTATGAGGGTAATGCCGAGCTGCGCGCGGTTATCGACATGATTGCCGGCGGGGCCTTTTCCCGGGGCGACGCCGGGATGTTCGCTCCACTGGTTGATTCCCTGCTCTACAAGGATAAATTCATGGTCCTTGCTGATTATGCCGCCTATGTAGAATGCCAGGAGCAGGTCGGCACGGCATTTGCTGAACCGGACCAGTGGCTCCGCATGTCAATTCTCAATTTGGCCCGCATGGGTAAATTTTCATCCGACCGCTCCATCGCCGAATACTGCCGTGATATCTGGCACGTGGATCCGGTTCCCGTAATCATGCCGGCCACGGATTGTGAGACGGAGTGAACGCTGATCACTGAGCGACCATCTGCGATTTTGGGGCCGATCCTATTTTGCATGTCAGGTTTTTTGTCACAAATGTGCTTGAACCGTTTTTACACGGGACGTAATTTAAGGGTTTGATACGACGTCGTTCGCTAAAATGATCTAATAAAGGAGAATATCATGACCTATCGGGCTGAGACGCGAAACATGGCCCTGTTCTGTGATTTCGAGAACATCGCCCTGGGTGTTCGAGACGCGCATTTTGCGCAATTTGATATCAGCGTAGTGATTGAGCGGCTTTTGCTCAAGGGAAATATCG
>Ga0351930_1034_pt1 | contig 26706 bp, 26 predicted proteins | sample BONcelT113001E10_FD_205823 | JGI IMG/M metagenome (GOLD analysis project Ga0351930, IMG submission 205823) | Enriched cells from coal bed in the Powder River Basin, Montana, United States - BONCAT cells T11 rep2 HSBNCT.T11.300.1.E10 ...
AAAAAAGAGAAAAATACTCAATTTTTTTTCAAATCGTATATGAATACTAATGTTTTGAGCAACGTTACAAAAATAACAATACCAAGATAATAAAAAAATATTTCACACGCAAAAAAAAAATGTCATTTTAACGTGTTCCCACCTATATTTTTTCATTTTTTTCACTTTTTTTTCAAATATTTGAATTTACAGTAGAATAATAGCCAATATTTGGCTACATACATATAGAATATAGATAGTAAGGCTTGTAAAAATACCTGCAAGAACATCATCGGCAAAAACGTAAAATGCACCTTTGCGAGAATTTAATTTGTCTATTGGAAAAGGTTTGAAAATATCAAAAATTCGAAAAAATGCAAATGAAAGTAATACCCAAAAAATGCTTTTAGGGAAAAATGGCATCAACAACACTATTGTCATCCCTACAAATTCATCTACGACGACAAATCCCGGGTCAGAATATCCATCTGATTCAATTTTTTCGACTTGTTTGTATGATAATAAGATCACTGTCACAAGAGCTATCAATGTAATCGGGTAAAAATAATCTTCAGGAAGTAGAACAAACAATAATGGCGGGATGCTTCCGATAGTTCCGGGAGCATATCGTGCGTACCCGATTCCATACAAGCTTGCAAGGTTGATGTAAACTTTTTTGCTCATTTGTTTTTATTGAATGAAGCAAAAATTTTCAGAATATAATCAACGAGTGTATATATTGTGAGCAATACAACTATAAACATAGTATAATCAATCCAATCTGATTTGAGAAAGCTATTGAAATCGTTTTGAGTGATTTCCAACAATGCAGTATGGTAAAGGAACACAATGAATAAAATACCTGAAATGAAAGCCATCTGTATGAAGGTTTTGATTCTTGCTACTTCGGATGTCTTGAAATTTAGCCTCCCTGAAGTATCAATAGTCCTAATGACAGTGGTCACCAAATCGCGGAAAAGCACGATAAGTACCATCCACAGAGGAATTATCTTCATAGATGAAAAAGCAATCAAAGCAAATCCTGTCAGAACTTTGTCAGCCAAAGGGTCTAAAAATTTCCCGAAAGCTGATATAGCTTGGTACTTACGAGCCAGTAGCCCATCAAGATAGTCAGTTATTGCACCAATAATAAACAAAACAACCCCAAGAACCACTGTTTGTCGATTATCTGAAATAATACAAACATAAAAGAAGGGAGCTATTATAAGTCTTAAAATGCTTAAGATATTGGGCAATTTGTTCATATCTTACTGATTTTTTCCGCAGTTTCAATGATTGTAGTAAAAGTTTCGGCATTAAGTGAAGCGCCCCCTATCAGTCCACCGTCAACATCGGCTAAAGAAAGCAGTTCGGAGCAATTTTTATCATTCATACTGCCACCATACAAAACGGTCAGGTCTTCCCTATTCATAGAATAAGTGGAGCTGATGAAATCTTTGACCCAGCAATGAGTTTCTTGAGCTTGCTCTGAAGTGGCTGAAATTCCTGTACCAATAGCCCAAACCGGCTCATATGCTATCACAACATTTTTAATGAGAGATTTGTCAATATTTTCAAATGCTTTTTCAAGTTGAACCGTTAAAATTTCATTTGTCATATTGTTCATCCTTTGATCTAAGGTTTCACCTATGCACAATATCGGCGTTAGCCCCAAATCAAGAATGGATGATAATTTTTTTGCGATAATTTCATCATCCTCTTTAAAGTGCGTCCGACGTTCGGAATGACCTATAATAATGTACTCACAACCAAGATATTGAAGCATTTGAGGGGAAATTTCACCAGTATATGCTCCTTTTTCCTCATAATGACAATTCTGTGCTCCAAGTTTCAAGTCCGTGTCTTTGATAACATCTGCAACTCCGCACAAACTCGTAAATGGCGGACATACCAAAACAGTAGTATGCACTTCGTTTTTCCAGATATTTGCAAGTAGTGTTTCGACCAACATTTTTGATTCAAAAACATTCGTAAACATTTTCCAGTTGCCGGCAATTAAAAATTTTTTCATCATATTCCCCTTTTTTGAATTCCACTTACACGATTAATTTTGTATTCATTCAGATTTGGGTCAGACTCAAATCCGTATCCATTTATGATTTCAGTCGGTGTCGTTATTGTTACATACTCGGTCGAATAAATTTTTTGTCTCAAATTATCCCATTCCAAAAGTTGTGTTTCGAGCCGACGCCCTTTCGATTCGGCAACGACGATAACATTTCCTTGCGCTAACATATTTTTTGTTCTGTCGTCAATTCTCGCACTATCAGCCGTCAAGATAGAGGTTTCGGGGGAATTTCGCTCAAAAAAAGTTACTTGCATTCCACTATCCAAAAATGTCTCGTATCTATCATTATAAATTCTCGCCTTTCGTGCTTTCAAAATTGCTTTTGTAAAACTTGAATCCACAAACAAAACTTCAACGTCATAAGCTATTTGGTCCGGCTTGTCATGAATTATAGCTGCTTTACTTTTACCAACCTCAGCTACTTTGTCTTCAAAATCTATATCGCAAGATGAGCATATAAATGCTAAAATGAAGACGAGTAATACCAATATGTTTGTTTTTGATTTCATTTTATCGCTTGGTTCAAATCTAAAAGCGTTTTGACGAATGACGAGAATTCATCGAGCTTAATTTGTGTAGCCGAATCACTTTTTGCTTTTTCGGGATTCGGGTGAGTTTCACAGAAAATACCATTGACTCCTACTGCAATTGCCGCTTTTGCCAAAGGCAAGATGAATTGACGCAATCCGCCTGATTGTTCGCCTTGTGAGGGTTGTTGCACAGAATGCGTAGCATCATAAATTACAGGATAAGTAAAGCCTGACATAATAGGTAAGCTACGGAAATCCACGACTAAATCATGATATCCGAAAAAAGTTCCACGCTCAGTGAGCATGATACTGTTATTACCCGTTGACGCAACCTTTTGAGCTGCTTTTTGCATATCCTTAGCAGCTAGAAATTGTCCTTTTTTGATATTAACCGTTTTGCCTGTATTGCCTGCGGCTACAAGCAAATCAGTCTGACGGCATAAGAACGCCGGGATTTGCAATGCATCAACATACGAAGCTGCCATTTGGCAATCTTGGATGCTATGAACATCGGTAATGGTTCTGAGATTATACTTTTTGCCAATATGAGCGAGCCATTCTAATGCCTTAATATCGCCAACACCTTCAAATGAATCTCCACTCGTGCGATTTGCCTTGCGATAAGAAGCTTTGAATATGAGGTCAATATCATAATTTTTCGTTGATTCCAGAATTGATTCTGCAGTCTGTTCCAACATTTCGAATGATTCTGCTAAACATGGTCCGGCAATTAAAATAAATTTGTGCAATTGTGCATCCTTTTATGAATTATTAGTACCAAAAATAGTGAATTTTTTCAGACTTACATTGAATCATTGTGAAATTTTCATAAATGATTGTCTAATGTAAGAAAAAATGTTTAAATTTAAAAGCAGCAAAATTTGCATTTATAAGCAAAAAACCTTTTATCTTTGTGAGTTTGTATAATCAGCATTAGTATAATAATGATAATAGATGCTTTTTTGACCCCATATTTCCCCGAAACTGAGAACCAGTTCGAGGATTCGATAGTTGTGATGATTGATGTACTCAGAGCAAGCACTACAGTATGTGCGGCATTGAATGCAGGTGCCAAGGAAGTAATACCTAGCGAATCGCTTGATAAGGCTGTCAGATTGTATAATAGTTTGAGTCGGGAAGTTCGATTTTTAGGTGGCGAAAGAAACGGAATTATGCCTCAAGGATTTGACGCAGGCAACTCTCCTTTTGAGTATATCTCAGAAAAAGTTAAAGGGCGAAGTGTGATTCTGTCAACCACAAATGGTACTAAGACTTTTCAGAAAGCGAAAAATGCTAAACATAAGATTGTTGGTGCTTTTGCGAATAATGCAGTCATCACCGACTATATCAAGAATTTGTTGGTCGAAAATGAAGGTAATGAAACGAAGTTATTTTTTCTATGTGCAGGGACCAACGGACGTTTGAGCTACGAAGACGTATTGTGTGCCGGAGTTATCATACATGAAATCGCCCAAATTTATACTGATTGCGTGGTAACAGATACTGCAGATGCAGCACGGAATCTATATACTTATAATTCCGGTGATATGAAAAAATTTCTGATGAAAAGCGACCATGCAAAAATTTTGGCATCGAAAGGATTTGAGAAGGATATCGAATTTTGTCTGACAATGAACACTCTTCCGGTGATTCCGATTGTAAGCTCAAACACGATTAGGGCTTTGGTTATTTAAAATTTGTTGAATAATAATTGAAATGAAAATTGGGAAAAATGAAACGAAAATATGACAAGCATTTTAAGTTGATGGCAGTATTGATTGCAATCTTTTCATTATTGCTTATGCTTGCTCTCATCTCTTACACAGCCGAAGATGAATCCAACATCAACATTAAATTCGGAGATTTGTTCAAGCTATTTAGTAACGATGAAATAATTGCTGCTAAGGCATCAACGACTCAAAATTGGCTCGGGTTGACCGGAGCCTTTTTGTCCGATTTCCTCTATAATAGTACATTGGGATACGTAATCATCTTCCTCCCGATTCTTATTATCGTGTGGTCGGAACGCTTGTTTTCAGGATGCGAAATACACAAGAAGCTGATTCAATTCACGATTCTGTATTTTGTTGCCTCAATCGGTTTCGCATCCGTAATCGGTTCATTGCAAAGTTTCGCAGCATTAGAAGGAATACCTAAGGAATGGAGTGGAAATATCGGCAAATATCTTGCTGCGGTTGTTGTGGGTTTCGCAGGACCAATAGGCTCTACGGTATTCTTCGCCTTGATTATACTAATCGCATTTTATTATGGCACCGAATTTAATTTCAACAAATATTTCTCAAATTTCTTCGAAATATTAAAACGTTCCGGTTTAACTCTATGGGATTACACTAAGCGAATATTCAAGATTGTGAATGAAAAATCTTACGAAAGTGCAGACAAAGTTAAAGATTTCATTAATACACAAGAATTTGCAAAAAAGCCCGAAAGTGAGAACCTTGTTGAAAATTCAGTCTATGCAAATGATGATGAGATTGGAATTCCCGAAAATGATGATTTCGATAGCCAATCTGTCATTAAGCGTGAACCGATAATTAAAATCAACACACGCAAGCCCGAACTTGATTCGAATGCAGTTGAATCTCCGAATCCTTTTAAGAAATTAGGCTTTGCCGATAAAGTGCCACAGGCTCCACCGAGAGTTATGGATATAGAGAGGAAAAATCGCCCAATTGAAACGGCTCCGGAACTAATTGAAAATGTCAAGCCAAAATCTGATGAAGCTCGTCCCAAAGTCAATATTGATGAAAAACCACATGAGTATGTTGAACAATTCAAACCATCTTTGGATAATTTTGAAGAACCGGTCTATACCGGTATAGAAGAAAGTGATGAATTAGAAAGCAATGATGATTATGAAGTTGATGAAGTCATCGTTGATGAAACTGATGAAATGGACGAATATCCGGAACGTACAAAATACTTTGACGAGGAGGACATTGAAGACGAAATTGAAAGTGAAAAAATTATCGAAGAAAGGGTAATTGAGGAAAAACCAAAGCCCACACAAACACTTGCCTCGTACATTCAATCGGAACAATCACGAAAAGTCAGTATTTCAATCAATGACATTGATGATGATTCCGATGCCGGAGAATTGATTAGTACAGCAATTCACGATGAAGAAATAAATTTTGTAACACCCGGTATAGATTTGCTGAATAATGAAGTCATAGTTTCAAATGTTTCCGAAGATGAGCTAAGAATGAATGCTCAAATTTTGCAAGAAAAGCTTGAAACATTCAAAATTTATATTGAAAACTTGACTGTAACTCCCGGACCGGTTGTGACTCAATACGAATTCGTTCCTGCGCCGGGGATAAAAATCAGCAAAATTGAAAGTTATGCCGATGACCTTGCAATGGCACTCAAAGCTAAAGGCATAAGAATCATCGCCCCAATTCCGGGCAAGGGTACTGTTGGTGTCGAAATTCCAAACTCCAACCCTTCGATGGTGACTTTTTGTGATACAATCCGAAGTGCCAAATTCGCTCAAAGCACTGCATCACTGCCCTTATGTCTCGGAAAAAATATATCGGGTGAAGTTTTCATCGTTGATTTGGCAAAGATGCCTCACCTTCTTATTGCCGGCTCTACCGGTTCAGGGAAATCTGTGGGGATAAATACGATTATAAGCTCGCTGCTTTACAAAAGACACCCATCGGAATTGAAATTTGTAATCATAGACCCTAAGAAAGTTGAATTACAGCAATATTCGATGCTTAAGAAGCATTACATAGCCATGTCACCCGACATACAGGACATTATCATCACGAAGCCTGAAGATGCCGTGAGCGTGCTTAAATCAACTGTTATCGAGATGGAAATCAGATATGATATTTTAGCTTCAGCGGGGCAAAAAAATATTATTGATTATAACGAAAAGATTCTTTCTCAGAAAATCAAAAGTACCAAAGATATTCAACATCGTCGGATGCCATACATAGTAGTGATTATTGACGAATTGGCGGATTTGATGCTAACAGCTTCGAAAGAAATCGAAGAGCCGATAACAAGATTGGCTCAAATGGCTCGTGCGGTAGGTATTCATCTCGTGTTGGCTACACAAAGACCTTCGGTTGACGTTATCACAGGTCTTATTAAAGCGAATTTCCCTGCAAGAATTGCGTATCTTGTGGCAAGTAAGATTGATTCTCGAACAATTCTTGATATGCAAGGAGCAGAGAAATTGCTCGGTATGGGCGATATGTTATGCCTTCAACCCGGAAAATCGCAACCAATAAGAGTGCAAAATTCATTCATTACAACTGATGAAGTTGAAAATATTTGCGAATTTATAACTCATCAAAAAGGTTATTCGTCGCCTTATATGTTGCCAAGTATTATCGAAAAAAGTGATAAGAAAATCATTGACCCAAGCGACAGAGACCCACTGTTTGAAGAGGCTGCCCGATTAATCGTTCGTCACCAACAGGGTTCGGTTTCTTTGATTCAACGACGCCTCAAAGTTGGTTACGCCCGCGCCGGTCGGATTGTTGATGAGCTCGAATCCGCAGGCGTTGTCGGTCCATTTGACGGAAGTAAGGCAAGACAGGTATTGATGGAATCTGAAAGTGAATTAGAAGCAATTTTATAACCGATATTGATTTGATTTAAATACCATGATAAAAAACTTACGAATCCGTAACTTTGCCTTGATTGATGACCTCGAAGTGACATTCGATTCGGGGCTGAATATAATTATTGGTGAAACGGGCTCGGGCAAATCTATGATTGTTGATTCGCTTATCCTGCTATTCGGAGATAGAGCCTCATCTGATTTTGTCCGTTCAGGAGAAAGTAAGGCGGTTATTGAAGCAGAAATTGATATAAGCGGAAAAGCAGGAATTTCAAGTTTGTTGGAAAACAACGAAATTGAATTCATAATTGAAGATACATTAATACTTCGCAGGGAAATTTCGGCAAAGGGTTCAAGCCGAAACTTCGTCAATGATACTCCAACTACACTGAATTTACTCAAAGCAATTGGCGAATTATTGATTGATTTTCATGGTCAACATGACCATCAATCATTGCTCAAATCAGAAAATCATATTCAAATTTTCGACGCAATCAATAAGAAAGATACTTTAATAGCCCAATTTGCCGAGTTGAAAGTTCAACTAAGTGACAAGATTGATGAATACAAATCATTGACCAAAAAAGAACATGATTTGAAATCGCAGAGAGACAATCTGCTTTTCAAATTAGATGAAATCAAGCAAGTTGACCCTCAAGAAGACGAAGATAGCAATCTCGAGACAGAACTTGTCGTTTTGGAAAATGCCGAACAAATCATCATTCAATGCAATGAAAGTTACAATCTTTTATTCGATTCCGACACCGGTGCACAATCCATCTTATCAAAAGTGAATAAGACATTGCAAAACTTGTCGAAATTTGATTCGGCTTTTGAACAATATGCCAATGAAATCTATTCCGCTGAAATAATTTCCAAAGAAAGCTCTGCGTTTTTGATGGATTATATTGAAAAATTAGAGTATAATCCTGAAAAAATCGAACATATTCGTACTCGATTATACAACATCAAGGGCTTATGTCGCAAGTATGGAACTTTGGCTGAAGTATTAGAGCTTCGTGATAAAATTATAGCTGAATTATCAGAATCCGAGAATTTTGATTTTCTTACCAAAGATTTGCTTAAACAAATTAATTCATTGAGAGCAGATTTAGCTAAAATCGGTAAACAAATTAACCAACTTAGAACGTCTGAATCTAAGACATTCACTTCGAAACTTGAAGAAAAACTTAATCAAATGGGAATTGCAAATGCTGAATTTCAAGTTGTAATCAAGCATAGAGAAGCGTCGAACGGTGATTTGCTTTCAATTGATTTGGAAAAGAAGAGTTATAAAGTATTCGATAACGGTTATGATGAATTGGAATTCCATATTTCAACAAATAAGGGTGAGAAACCAACTCCTTTGGCAGAAGTTGCTTCAGGAGGCGAAGTATCAAGAATCATGCTCGCACTAAAAAGCATTTTGGCAGGAAATGATTTGATTCCGATTATGGTCTTCGATGAAATTGATACCGGTATTAGTGGTCGGATTGCGCAAAAAGTGGGATTGGTGATGAAAGAACTTGCAAATTATCACCAGATTTTAGCGATTACACATTTGCCGCAAATTGCGGCGATGGGTGACAACTTGGTTTTAGTCCGTAAACATGAAAATGAAGAACGCACATTTGTAGAAACAAAATTGCTTACAAATGATGAAAAAATTCATGAAATAGCAAAAATGTTAAGCGGTGAAGAATTAACAGAAGCTGCGATTGAAAGTGCAAAAATATTGATAAATAAAACGGTGTAACAATGTATAGTCATACATTCTTATCAAAAGATGAATTAGAGCATATCTTGCAATATAAGATTGATCCTCTTGAATTGAACAGAATTATCAGCGCCTATGATATGGCTGATTGGGCGTATGGGGACAAAAAAACTTTAGATGGTTCGATGTATTTTTTCCATGTCACAAGAGTTTGTAAGATTTTGATAAACGAATTGGGCATCAATGACCCCGAGATGCTGATTTCTGCTCTGTTGCATGATGTTTATAAAAAAGTTGAGGACATAACGCCGGAAATCATAATCTATAATTTCGGTCCTTATATAGCCTATTTGATGGAAATTTTGCAACATGATTTGAAATACATTAAGAGTAAACCATTCACATTTGGGGTAAACGAAATTGTTCGCATACCTGTTGATGATTATCTGATTTTATGGTTGAGTGAGCATTTGGACAATTTCCGATGCCTTGAAATCACACCAAACTTTAGTCCCGTGAACTACATTCTCAATATAACTCAAACTCTAATCGCTCAGTCCAAAAACAATGACAATGAGGCAATCAAATACCTTATTACAGAGTTGAAAAAAGAGCGAAACAAAATATTAGGCTGATTAGTCCTGACTTCCAACCAAATACAGATTGCCTTTGCGATAGGCTGAAATAACGATTCCAATCGTAACAAACAAAGCGGATAAAAACAATGACAGCACGAACATCAATGAACGTTGTGGTGATGTACGTTTTTCTGCAGGAATGGCGAAGTCCAACACTTCAATTACAGGTACATCTCGGTTTTCTTGGATTGCTTCTTGATGTTTCTGCGTTTCCAGATAAACAATAACTTGCTCCATAATTTTTCTTTCGCGGAAAAGTTCAGTATATTCCTTAATCAAAGTCGGAACTTTATCGAGAGAAATAGAAAAGGCATCAGTCGGTGTCAATCCACCATACTGAACCTTAGAATATTGTTCTTTCAGCAATTTCAATTGATTTTCGTAAAACGAGACTTGCGGAGACGCAGTGTTATATTGCAATCTTGCTAAGTTGAGTTCAAGTTCAGCTTGGACAATCAAAGTGCCGACTTCGATTGCTTGTGTTACGATAGCTTGAGTTTGCTCATCAATGGCAATGACTTTATTCTCAATCTGAAACTTTTCAATCAATGTAGCAATCGAATCTAAATTAGACTTGTAGCCAACCAATTCGGATTGAATGTATTCACGGGATTTGCGGGCATTGGTCATTGTACGGTTTTTGATGACGTAGTCTAAGCCCTCTACGGCATAATTCACCATTCCGGATGATAATTCTGCTGCTTTTTGCATTTCTTCTCGGCTTGGGAAATATCCGGTATCATATTTTGACCCTACGTAAATAATCCCGGTTTTGTCAACTGTAACTTCTATAGAACGGGAAATGAATTTTTGCAAATCTTCACGCGCCATATCCTTGAATTTTGGTAAATCTCTAAGAGACATTTTTTCAATTATGTAATCAACAACGGTACGGCTGTACAATATTTCGCCAAAAAGTTTAGATTGGTCTGATTGCGAAACTCCCGGGATGCTAAGTCCTCCGGCAAAGCTTTGAATAAAACTTGACAATCCGCCGGATTGACCTTCTTTGGAAGGTGGAAGGACACTTGAATGTGCCGTAAAAGTATTGGGCATGATAAATGAATAAATGATTACGACTAACGTAATCCCAATAACCCAAGTACTCATCTTAATCCAATTGAACCTAAGCAATTTAACAATTGCAAAAAATGACATCTCTTCTTTTTCGGGTAATAATTTCATTTATTTATTGATATTAGTTATAGCAATAATGACACCTGCAATAGTCACAAGCTGAGTTGCGATTGTTAAAGTTGTTGTGAAAACTTCCATAAATGTTGTTTCGGTCTCAGTTGGCACAAGGATTACATCTCCCGGTTCAATTTTATAACGTTTGACTTCTTGAGCTAAAAATTGTCCACCTTTAGGTTTGTTGAGCAAGGTCTCATCAATGTCTGCACGATATGCATAACCGCCTGCTAACATTATGTAATCAAGGTAAGTATAATCACGATTATACTTAACTTTACCCGGATTATTTACTCTGCCTTGCACGTTGATAAATTCATTCTTTTCGGGTACAACAATCGAATCGCGAGACACGACTAAAACATTTTCAGGAGAATCTGCATCTTCCAAAATTGAATTGAAATTGATAGAAATCACACCCCTTTTCTCATTGATTTTCGCTTGGAAATATCTCAACTCAGTCCTCGACATTTCAGATGGCAAAACTCTTTTCAAGCGTTCCAATTCAGGGTCAATAATTTCAAGGTCTCTTTGACGGATAAATTCAGTATTTTCGATAGAGGCGTCACGAGTAAAACCACCGGCTCGAACAATAACATCTCGCACTCTATCAACGTCCTTATTTATTGCATATTTACCGGGATATTTGACTTCACCGCCTACAACTACATAATCACGTTCTTTCCAACCGTGTTTTTTCCGTACATAGACTCTATCACCCGGTAAGAGCGGGAAGTCGCCTTCGAGTTCACCGGAGCTAAACAAAATTTCATCCCAAGCAGTTAGGTCTAATATTTCTTTTATTAATCTGTCATCTTTACCAATTCTTACAAATTCAACAGAATCAAGCAGAGACGAATTGTTGAAGCCTTGCCCGAACTTGATTAATGTAGAAAGTGAGTCTCCTTCGACATATTCAAACTGCCCCGGAGAAGCGACCTCACCGTGAATCTCAATCATGTCGCTTTTATTGATTGGCGGAACTCGTATCAAATCGCCACCTAAAACAGTTGGGTTTGATGCTTGGTCGCCATACATGAAAAACTTCATCAAATCAACATTGATGATTTCATCTGTATCATACCGATGTAACTTTATCAATCTTTCCGAAGACTCGAATTGCAAACCTGATGCTTTATCAATTATTTCCGACACCCTGTCTGCGGCTGTCGCAGGAACTGAAACAGGTTTAGGTACAGTACCACTGACAATGACCTTGAATTGGCGCAATTCAGTTAGTGCGACATCAATATTGTCTGTGCGAATAAATTTTTGAATTTGATTCTTTACAATCTCCCTTACTTCGAGTAGGGTTTTGTTTCTAACGTCAACAGTTCCGGCTCCTTTGATTATGATTTTCCCTTCGGGAGTTATTTTGGTTCTATCCTCAAAAATCTCATTTGAAATGATGGATATTGAGAATTCATCCCCCGGACCTACCAAATATGTATTGGGGTCAACTTCTCTTTCAAGCAGTCCCTTGCTCTCTTTCAAAAGGTTAAGAACATTTTGAGAAGCCAAAGTATCAATGGAATTTTTTGTTGCTCCAGAGAGCCTTCCTTTTTCAATCTTTTGGGCAAAGAGTGATGTGGAAATCAAAAAGCTGAAAATTACTAAGCGTAATATTGTCATTCTAAGTTTTTTCATTAAAAATAAAATCAAATATAGAAAAAAAAATGAACCTGACAATGTGATTTGTCTAAGATTTTTATTACTTTTATTTTTATGGTTGTGCAGTATAAAAAAAATTCGTAAATTTAAACTTTAGAATTCATTAAATAAAAATTAATCTTCGAACTATGGGCTACAAAGTATTAGAACTCAAAATGAAGACTGATTACACCGCTGAAGAATTGGACGATGTAATCAGAAAAATCCTACGAATAAGTGATTTCACTTATAGTATCGAAAAGCAAAGCCTTGACGGACGCAACGTTAAGGACATTCATTGGGTTGTACGTGTAGGTGTGCAATCACTCGAAATCCAAAACGATTTGGAACCTGAAATCGATAATCTGCTTATTCCATTCCGAAAACGGAACGAACATGTTGTAGTAGTCGGAAATGGTCCGGCAGGCTTTTTTGCTGCCTTTGTGCTGATTCAAGCCGGTTACATGGTGACCATGATTGAACAGGGTCCCGAAGTTTATACTCGAACTAAAGATGTAAAGTATTTCGAGAAAACGGGCGAATTGAATGAACGTAGCAATTACGCTTTTGGTGAAGGAGGGGCAGGGACTTTTTCTGACGGAAAGCTCACTTCTCGCACTAAATCCATTTTACGCGAAAAGAAATTCATTTTCGATAGTTATGTCAAAGCAGGCGCCCCCGAAGAGATTAAATACTTAGCAAAACCACACGTAGGCAGCAATTTGCTTACTAAAATTGTTCGAACTTTGAGGGAAGATTTCATCGAACGTGGCGGAAAAGTCATTTTCATGAACAAAATGACTGATTTCACCGTTAAAGGTACAACAGTCAAAAGTATTGAAACTGAGAAAGGCAAAATCAAGGGCGACCATTTTGTTTTTGCAATAGGACATTCATCATATGAAACTTACCGCCTCTTATTATCCAAAGGTGTCAAATTCAATTTGAAGAATTTTGCTATCGGTACCCGTGTTGAGCATCCGCAAGAACTAATCAATCAAGCTAAATGGAAAGTTCCGGAATTGCCTGGTGTTAAGGCTGCAGATTATGCATTGACATACAATTTCAATGATGCAATGACTGTTTACTCATTCTGTATGTGTCCGGGTGGTATGGTTGTTCCTGCTCCACCTGAAAGAGGCTTGAATATAGTAAACGGAATGAGCAATTATAAACGTAATTATCCTTTTGCAAATTCTGCTATTGTTGCAGGAATTGACCTCCAAACTCTGTTAGGCAGGGAAATGGTGCCGGAAGAAGCATTGGAATGGGTATTAAATTTAGAGAGGAAATTCTACGATTTTTCAAATAGTTACAAAGCGCCGGCTGTTAAAGTCCAAGACTTTTTAAGATTCAATACGACTTCATCATTCGGACCGACAAGCTATCCGTTTCCATTGGTTACGGCAGAATTCAGAGACTTGTTCCCCAAAGATGTCACAACGTCAATGATGTACGCACTTAAAGATTTCACACGCAAAATATATGGGTTTGAAGAAGGCGTTATGATGGGACTCGAAAGCCGCACATCTTCCCCAATTCAACTCGTTCGTGACGAAATGAGATGTGCCGGATTTGATAACTTATATGTCGCTGGCGAAGGTTCAGGATTGTCAGGCGGAATTGTAAGCTCGGGCGCCGACGGTATAAAATGTGCTATGGATATCATACACAATAGCCTGTTATAATCACTTTCTTTTTGAAAACAAATGCCATCGGTTTCTGCGAATCGAAGGGTCTGCAAGTTGTGGCATTATGCCACCGCTTACAAATCGAACATCCTCGATTGAATAGAAGGCATTCGGGTTATATTCTTTGATGAAATCAATTATGCTTTCTGTGAGATTGCGTTGAATAACAAGAAACAAAACGCTCACTTTTCCATTTATTCCTTCTGCGTCAAGTATGGTAACGGGATAATTCTTAGCTCTGAAACTTGCCACAAGGTCAGTTGCATCCTTGTGTGTAATAACTCTAATGATTACATAACCAAGCGATAATTTCTCTTCGATTGCCATTCCTATATATGTACCAAGTGCAAATCCACCTGCATAAGCTACGTAATAGTATATATTATTAAGGTTTTGCATGATTTGGCTAACAGCAATTATCCATACGAATGACTCTATGAAACCAAGCATAGGAGCGATTTTTTTATATCCTTTGCCTATTAAAATAATTCTAACCGTACCAATACTTACATCAAGTACACGTGCTAATAATATTAGTAGTGGTATGATGACCCAAACGGTTGTAAAAGCCCCAAAAATATCAGTCAAATTCATAATATCCAATGTTGATTTTATCAAAGTTCAAAAATACGGCATTTAAAAAGACAGAACAAATATATACAAATTTCAAACAAGATTATTATATTTATGATGAATGATTTATATTTGTAACGTTTAGAAATTAAAAACGAATGAGTTAGATTAAAATATGATGACTGAATACCCACGAATAGTATTGCCGGACATTCCGGATTTGCACAAGATTGAGGTTTACAAGGCTCATAAGGGCTATCAAGCAATAGCAAAGTCCTTGAAAATGACGCCTGATGAGGTAATCAACGAAGTCAAGGCTTCAAAACTACGAGGACGTGGAGGCGCCTGCTTCCCTACAGGCTTAAAATGGAGCTTTATGCCCAAATCAACCGACAAGCCAAAATATTTAGCTGTCAATGGTGACGAATCCGAACCGGGCTCGTTCAAAGACAGACAAATTTTTGAATATAATCCGCATCAATTGATAGAAGGTATTCTCATTGCAGGATATTCTATGAATTTGAAAGCTGCATATGTTTATATTCGCGGTGAATATCATAAATGGGTGAAATTGTTCCAAGACGCTGTAGATGAAGCTTATGCAAATGGCTATGTCGGCGAAAAAATGAAATCTACTTTCGGCACTGATTACAGCATGGATATTTATGTCCATAAAGGTGCCGGGGCTTATATTTGCGGCGAAGAAACTTCATTGATGAATTCGCTCGAAGGTGATAGAGGTTATCCGAGATTCAAGCCACCTTTTCCGGCACAAGTTGGTCTGTGGCAAATGCCGACAACTGTAAATAATGTAGAAACGATTGCGACTATACCACCGATAATAAACATGGGAGGCGAAGAATATGCTAAGATTGGAGCTCCGGGGCATCCCGGAACAATCCTATTCGGCGTAAGTGGTCATGTCAATAAACCAGGTGTTTATGAATTGCCCACAGGCATCCCTCTTAAAACACTGCTTTATGATATTTGCGGTGGAATTCCCGGTAACAAGAAAATTAAAGCGATTATCCCCGGAGGTTCATCTATGCCGCCTTTACGCGGTGATGAAATAGAAGATGTTTTGATGGATGAGGAATCACTCAAAAAATATGGCACACACATAGGCACAGCCGGCGTTATGGTTATGGACGAAGATACTGACATTGTAGCAGTTACTTTAAGAATAGCTCATTTTTATCATCACGAATCTTGCGGACAGTGCACTCCTTGCAGAGAAGGAACAGGATGGATGGAGAAAATCCTTAAACGTTTAGTTGCCGGAAACGGTTCAAGACAAGATGTGGACTTGCTCCTTTCGATTTGCGACAATATCGAAGGCAATACAATTTGTGCTCTTGGCGATGCAGCGGCTTGGCCCGTCAGAGGCTTCATCCAAAAATTCAAAGAAGAATTCGAGGCAAAAGTCAAGGATACTCGCAGCTTTGTTGCTCCAAACGTAGTACACGGCAAACGACTGACACACGAAGCTTTAGTATTTGAAGTTTAAGTATTGTATTGAAAAAAATTGGAATATTCGGCGGTAGTTTCGACCCGATTCATATCGGTCATTTGATTATTGCCGAATATTTTTTTGTTCAACAAAAGTTAGACAAAGTAATTTTCGTCCCTACTTACATCTCCCCTTTCAAACAAGACCAAATCAAGAAAATATCCGACGAAGACAGATTGGCAATGGTAAAATTGCTCACAGATAACGATAAGAGATTTGACTGTGACGATTTCGAAATTCAATCAAAAGGTGTTTCATACACTTATAATACTGTGTGTAACATACAATCTCGGTACCCGAATTCGGAATTGATTCTTTTGATTGGTTATGATAATTTACATGATTTGGATAAATGGTATGAATTTGATAAGTTATCGGAATTGGTAACATTTTGCGTTGCAAACAGAGGAGCAGAGGGTACAAAAAACGAAAAATCGCCTATAATTGGGGCATCGGTAAGTTTGACAAATTTGGATTCCCCAAATATTGAAATATCATCAAGTCGAATAAGGGAATCAATTGAGTTCGGTGGGGCATATCAATATATGTTGCATCCGGCAGTTTTTGAATATGTAAAGACTAAGAAGCTCTACTTGTAGAATATTAATTGTTTCTCTTCACTTCGAAATTCGACAATGCACCATCGAATTCAATATTGATTTTTCTTTCCCAATCATCATAATCCTTAGAATAAAAAACTCCGGGTTCGGAGCTAATGAAATCTTTGAATTTTGTTGATGATAATGAGGTTTGAGTTTTAATTCTACAACCAACATTGGAGGGAATAGTGATTTTGAAATTTGCGGCTCCCGAACTAATCTCAATTTTACTATCTGTCAAATCACCGATATTAATTTTAAAGTCAGAAGCTCCGGCATCGATTTTCAAATTGCGAAGGAGTAGCTCTTTGAGGTTTATGTCAGATTCCGAAGCTCCCGTACTTAATTCCAAATCCCAAAGGTATGATTTACCTAAAAGTATATTAATGGAGCGAGATGATTCGCCAAAACTTCCGTCAGTTCCACTAAAAACATATCTTACAGTCGAATCCTTGATTGTTTTGGTGATTTCGATACTTGGTGATTTTGATTGAATGACGAATCCGTAATCATCGGATACGTCAAAATTGAATTTACCTATGCCCCCCGAAAACTCAAGTTCGGCGTATTTGATAGTACTATCAATTGCGTCTTCGTAACTATTGTTAAAAACTCTCGATTTTTTATTGAAATCAAACTTCTTGTCAATATTGATATTTTCAAATCCATCAATGGCAGATGTATAAAGTGAAGTAAGTATCAATGCAAGTAAAATCCCGGATAATGCGGCTAATATTATCTTAGCAACATTGTGAATTTTCAGTAAAGCAATTCCCCAAATAATTAGCAACACGGGCCAAAACTTGATTATACCCGAAAAAGTTGGAAGTGCGACACCGAAGTTTAGCAATAGTATGAATACACCCAAAAAAATAAGAAATGAACCACCAAAAATTGCACCCGCTTTCATTATGATACTCCCGATTGGTTTTTATTAATAGACTTGTAGATAAGAAATCCTCCGATAGCGACAAGAATTAGGGGCCAAATATAGCTAAAGCTAAGCCAATCCGTCAATTTGTCGAGTAAAATGACAGCACCTAAAATTATGAGGAAAGCTCCGGCAATCACTCTTCTGTCTTTCTTTTGTTTACTGTCGTCTATGTCAGCAAAACTATCGGCACTCGTTTCCTTATTAGGGTCCATAACAAAATCATAATAATTTTCTATTTCATCCGGGTTTTCAGGTAATACTATCCACAACAAAATATAAGCAATAACACTAACTCCCCAAGCAAATGCAGTCAAAATAAACAAAACTCTGATGATTACAGGGTCGATGTCAAAATAATCACCCAATCCACCAGCTACGCCTCCAATCATCTTACTTCTTCTTGATTTATAAAGCTTCTTTCCCATTTAAATTACCTTTTATTTCTTATTATTCAAAATCAGTTTACAACTAATGAATAATACGCAATGCCTTGATATAAAGTTTCGTGTTTTTTCATTTTTGAAATTAGCAATTTGAATTTTTGCTTTTTACGTCAAAATATCGTAATTTGGTAAATTAATATTTACAGATGCTTAATTATATTGTTAGTTGAATCGAATACATTATGGCTACAAAGTCACCAAAATGGTATTAAAATATACTAAAAAGGTCATAAATTGCATGTCTAGAAAGCGTTCATTAAGAAAAAGTTTTTATAAAATATATCGGTAGGGAATATGAGTTTTTTTTCAATCAATAAATCGTTCAAAGGTGGTGTTCATCCTGATGAACATAAAGACCTCACCGAGAATTCGGCATTTGAAATTATGCCGTATCCGTCCGAAGTGATATTGCCTTTGTCTCAACATATTGGCAAACCATCGAAAGTTTTAGTCAAAAAACGAGATTTAGTAAAATCAGGACAAGTTATTGCAGAGCCTGACGGCTTCATTTCCTCTATTATACATAGTCCAATAACCGGCAAAATCAAAGACATTAGCAAAACTGCAAGTGTTGGTGGAAGACCCCAAGAAGCTGTTACAATAGTTGCAGAAGGCGATGATGAAGTAGTTTTCATGGAACCACTTGATGCAGATTCAATCTCTTCCGAAATTATTATCGAAAGAGTGAAAGAAGCCGGAATCGTAGGACAAGGCGGAGCTGCCTTCCCAACATATGTCAAATTGATGCCGCCAAAAGATAAAAATATCGAATGTATCATCATTAACGGTGCGGAATGTGAACCATATTTGACTCGCGATTATAGATATATGGTAGAAAGAACCCAAGATTTAATCGTCGGTATCAAATTAATTATGAGAGCTCTGGGTGTTAAACGCGGTATTATCGGTATAGAAGATAATAAACCTGAAGCAATCAAAATGCTCAAAGAGGCTACTATCCCGCATTCGGAAATCAAAGTGGAAGTACTCAAAACAAAGTATCCACAAGGTGCCGAGAAAATGCTCATTAAGGTTGCAGTCAACAAAGAGGTTCCACCGGGTAAATTGCCATTAGATGTTGGTGTTGTGATTCAAAATATCAGAACTGCAATATCAGTTTATGATGCAGTTGTAAAGGGCGAACCACAAATCACTGCTGCACTTACAGTTTCAGGGTTTGGAATTACAACTCCGAAAAACTTAATCGTTCGCGTTGGTACTACAATTCAACAAGTTCTTGATTATTGCGGCGGTACAAATGATGACGCTCGCAAAGTTATAGTTGGCGGTCCTATGATGGGTGTTGCTCAATACGATATGAGTGCTCCGGTACAAAAAGCAACTTCAGGCTTACTTGTACTAACTGAACCGGAAATGAAGCATAGTCAGGAAACAAATTGCCTCCGTTGTGGCGCTTGCGTAGATGTATGTGCTTTGAATTTGATTCCCAAAGACTTAGCGAAATTCTCCAAAGCCGGAAAATGGGACGAAGCCGAAGCATTAGGAGTGACTGTTTGTATGGAATGCGGGACATGTTCTTATAATTGCCCGGCAAATATTCCATTAGTTCAATGGATTAGATTAGGAAAACAAAGAGTAATTAATATACAAAGAAGCAAACAAAATGTTAGTTAGAATTTTGATAACAACAAAAAGTAAACAATATGGCAGAACTGAAACAAATAATTAACACAAAATTGGAACTTGCGAGCTCCCCTCACGTTCATACAAAGTTATCAACCGAGCGGGCTATGCAAATGGTAATTTTAGCATTACTGCCCTGCGTATTGTCGGCAGTAATAAACTTCGGTATATATCAATTGCTGATTTTTTTGGTCAGTATTGGTGTATCAATGGGTACAGAGTATGGAATCAAACGAATTCGTAAACAAGCTAATACCTTAAGTGACGGTAGCGCCTTTCTAACAGGCCTTTTGTTGGCATTGATTCTGCCACCTAACTTTAGTTTGGTTTTCACAGGATTGGGTGCTTTTGTATCAATCGCAATTGGAAAGGAAATTTTTGGCGGTATCGGATATAACATCTTTAATCCCGCTCTTGTGGGACGTGCTTTTTTACAAGCCGCTTTCCCTGTGCAGATGACTACTTGGACTAAAACCAGCTTCAACGTTGATGCAGTAACTGCTGCTACTCCATTGGGTGGGTTCAAATTTGACGGCGTCGCCGCAGATTTGAGTTCAATGTTTCTTGGAAATACAGGTGGTTCGCTGGGCGAAACCTCTGCACTTGCAATTCTTATTGGCGGTATCTTTTTGATTGCCTTAGGCATTGTAAATTGGCGAATCCCCGTTTCGATGATAATCGGGATATTAGTTTTCGGCACTTTGATATGGATGATAAATCCCGAAGCTTATATGAATCCACTATATCATCTTGTAGGTGGAGGCTTCTTGTTTGGAGCATTCTTCATGGCCTCCGATTGGGTGTCCTCTCCGATAACGGCAAAAGGAATGTGGATATTCGGATTGGGAATTTCACTTATCATTGTAATTATTAGAGTTTTTGGCGGTATTCCCGAAGGCGTCATGTATGCAATTTTGTTCATGAACGCTTGGGTGCCATTGATTAATAGATACACTCAACCAACAATTTTCGGAGCAAAAAAATGAACACAGTAGTAAAAATGCTGCTCACTCTTGCTATAGTTGGTATAATTTCCGGTGCATCGCTTTCTGAAATCAGCAATTGGGCAGCGCCAAAAATTGCTGAACATAGAAAACGCGACACTGAAAAAGCTATATTCTTAGTGCAAAAAGATGCAAAATCTTATGAAAGAATCGAAGACGCTTCTTTTGAATTATATACTGTTGCTGATGAGCAGGGAAATTTAATCGGTTACGCACTTCCTTATGAAGGGAATGGGTTCCAAGGTAAAATAAGAATAATGATGGGCATTGACCTTGAAATCACAAAGATTCTGGCAATCGAAGTGCTCGAACAAGTCGAAACACCCGGATTAGGTACAATAATTACAGAAGAGTCGTTCACAAAGCAATTTGTAGAATTGAACTGCAATCCGAATATTGAATCCGTCAAGGGCGTACCACCGAGCAAGGATAACCAAATCCAATCTATCACAGGTGCTACAATTTCATCGGTTGCCGTTGTCAAAATCATGAATGAAGGGCTTGAAACATTGCGTAAATACAAAAAATCCGGAGAAAAATCATGACAAAAGAACTTACATTATCAAAAGAATATTTGAAAGGCGTTTGGGACCAAAACCCTGTTCTCAAACAAGCTTTAGGTCTGTGTCCGGTTCTTGCTGTGACTGTATCGGCAATCAACGGTATCGCTATGGCTTTGGCAACAACGTTTGTATTGGTTTTCTCAAGTTTGATAATTTCTTCAATACGAAAACTGATACCTAATCAAGTTAGAATTGCATCTTTTATCTTAATTATCGCAACTTTTGTTACAATTGTTGACTTGGTCATGAAAGCACAATTCCCGGAATTGAGTAAATCTTTGGGTCCATATATCCCCCTAATCGTTGTGAATTGCTTGATTTTGGGTCGTCAAGAAGCATTTTCATCTAAAAATACTCCCATAAAATCTTTGATGGATTCGCTCGGAATGGGAACTGGCTTTTTGATTGTACTCTTTGTTTTGGGTGGAATCAGAGAAATATTGAGCGCACGTACTTTGCTCGGTTTTCAGGTGTTACCTGACATGTTCGAACCTTGGTTAGTCATGATATTGCCTGCCGGAGCATTTATTACATTAGGATTTATGTTAGGATTTTCAAATTTCTACTCGATGCACAAAAAAGAAAAGACTCATAAAGATATTATTGATACATACTTATCAAGCAAATCGCAAAGATTGGCAGCACATAGAACTGAAGTTTTGGCTCAAGAAAAAGCGGCTCTCGAAGCTAAAATGAAAGCGAAAGAGAAAAGCGACGACAAGCCAACTGAAAATGATAACCAACAATAACAGGAAACTAAAATGGAAATAATCTTAATATTCTTATCATCAGCAATAGTTAACAACTTTGTTCTTGCATATTTTCTTGGTATTTGTCCATTCGTTGGAGTGTCAAGCAAATTATCATCGGCATTTTCGATGGGAATGGCAACTACATTCGTCATGGTTATAACTGCAATTGTAACTTGGTTAATCTACAATTTAATCTTGATACCCTATAATCTCGAATTTCTGCAATATGTATCATTTATCCTTGTTATTGCATCATTAGTGCAATTTGTGGAGATGTTTGTCAAAAAGGTCAGCCAACCGCTATATCGAGCCTTGGGAATCTTTCTGCCACTTATAACAACAAATTGTGCAATATTGGGTTTGGCATTGTTCATAGTATTGAAGGAATATAGTTTTATCGAAGGTATATTCTACGGTATAGGAGCCGGAGTCGGCTTTACGATGGCAATTTCAATTATGGCAGGCATCCGTGAAGAAATCGAGTTGGCAGATGTGCCAAAAGCATTTCGCGGGGCACCGATAACTATGATTATCGCAGGTATATTAGCACTTGCATTTATGGGATTTGCAGGAATGATTTCAGTATAATTATGAAGATAATTTCGCTCATAATATTGATTGTTCTATTTTCGACTTCATGCGATAAATCAAATGATGTTGCAAAAGACCCCTTTATCAGGTCAACGATATGTATGGGTACATCCTTAGAAATCAAAGTACTCGATTTCGACGAAGATTCGGCTACTATTATAACCAATTTAGCGATTGAAGAAGCCGAACGGATTAATCAGAAATTTTCTACATATATTGACGATAATTACATGGCTTGGCTTAATTCCGTCAATGATACTTTAATCCAAGTTGATGATGAAACATATTTCTTGCTTGAGCGATGCGACAAAATCCACAAACTGACTCTTGGCGGATTCGACCCTGCTGTTGGGAATTTAATAGATTTGTTGGGTTTCGAAAAAGGCAGCCCTCACCTACCCTCTCAACAGCAAATTGATAGCGTTTTGAAGGAAGTTGGTTGGAAGCATGTCGAACTTTTGGGAAGCAATTCCATCAAGAAGAAATCGCATATCAAACTGAATTTCGGCGGTATTGCCAAAGGATATGCAGTTTATAGGCTATACCATATCATGGAAACACATGGTATCAGCAACTTTTTGATTAATTTTGGCGGTGAAGTCATAGCCAAAGGAGATAATTGGACTGTCGGGATTCAACATCCGAGAATCCAAAATGAATTGCTTGGAGTGTTAAATCTGAACCAAATTGGTTCGGCAACTTCGGGCGATTACGAACGTTTTTTCAAAAAAGATAATAAACGATACAATCATATAATCAACCCGGTAAGCGGTTATCCCGCAGATGAATGTATGAGCGTCACGATTATCGGCAGCGATATGACTGATGCTGATGGGTTAGCTACCGGTATTTTTGTCATGGGTGCAAAAAAAGGCATGGAAATAATCGAATCAATCCCCGAAATTGAGGGAATGATTATAGATTCAGCCGGAACGACATTCATGTCATCAGGATTTGAAAAATATTTTAGGAGTAATTAAATGGAACCGACTTTAATTTTAGCAATAGCAACTATGGGTGGTTTGGGATTATTCTTTGCGGCAGGCTTAGCGATTGCCGACAAAAAATTGAGAGTCGAAGATAATCCTTTTGTAGTAAAAATAAATGAAGTTTTGCCGGGTGTCAATTGTGGTGCTTGCGGCAAAGCCGGTTGTTACGATTTCGCCGTAAATGTAGCCGAAGGAACTGCTTCGGTAACGGGATGCCCCGTGGGTGGCTCGGATACAGCCAAAGAAATTGCAATGATAATGGGCGTTGAAGCAGCGGATTCGGAAGTGAAAACAATCCCGAGAATACTTTGCAAAGGTGGCAATAGCGAAGCCGTCAACAAAATGGTGGATTACTACGGTCCATTAAGTTGCTCGGCGATGGAAATCGTGTCAGGTGGCGAAAAGCAATGTCTTTACGGTTGTCTCGGCGCCGGCGATTGCGTTGACGCTTGCCCCTTCGATGCACTCGTTATGAACGAAAACGGAATCCCCGAAGTAGTACCGGATTTGTGTACAAGCTGCGGGATTTGCGTCAAATCCTGTCCGAGAGATATAATTGAAATGCACCCGATTGACCAAACAGTTTTCGTATTTTGCAAAAATCAAGACGACCCCAAAACTGCGAAAGAAGTTTGCAATGTTTCCTGTATTGCTTGTGGCATTTGTGCTCGCAAATCTGACGGCGGTATTGAAATCATCAACAATGTTGGGGTAATTAATTACTCCTTGCTCGACGATACAAAAATTCCTTTCGAAAAGTGTAAGTCAGGTGCTATCCAAAAGATTGACCTTGAGTTAGACCTAGGAATCAAAATGAAAAAGAACTGATAATGGAAGAATTGCTCGAAACAGGTACGGTTCTCTCAATAGAAAACGGTGTCGCCCAAGTCAGGTTGCATACGAAGGAGAAATGTGGCGAATGTAGCAGTATCTTTTGTGGTATAAACGAAAAGGGCGAAAACATACTCTCTGCCAAAACCAGAACCGATACCAAAATTGGTGATAGCGTTACAATTTCTATTCGTGGTAAAACGCTTGTGGCAGCGACAATGGTGCTTTATGTAGTACCAATGATACTGCTAACAATTGCGATTTACGTCGGTATCTATGCGCTCGGTTTATCGGAGCTCTATTCATTTGGCTTTGCATTAGCAGTGCTCGCTGTCCATTATTTGATTGTATATTTCACCGGACTTCTATCCAAACAACAATCACAAATTCCTCAGATTGTAGAGAGTGAGTAGGGAATTTGTCATATCGGTTGTTATAACAGACAGGACGAGAAAAAACATAGCCCACGGTTTTAACCGTGGGTTTTGAGGTTTGAGTTAAGCGGATTGGTTTTATATCCCGAAGGGATTGACCGATAGAACATTTGAATATTATATAAAAAAATATAATTTTAATTTGTCACCAAAATCGGTGAAACGAGATGCCCCGTTTCTGTTTTGAAAATAAGAAAATACTTACCTGATGCGAGTTTGGGAATAAATAACTGATGTTCTCCTATAAGCAGCCCGGAATATGCTAAATCGGATAAAATAAGATTACCCTCGATACCATATATTGAAATATTTTGGATATTAAGATAATCTGAGCTCATCGTTAGAGACTGACTCTCGCTTGAAAGAATATTTGGAAATACTTTTAGTCTGCTATTGCTATGAATTGTATTAGTAATACTATTTGCAGTTGTGTCCGGCAATTCGTATTTGCCATAAACTAAACCGATAGCTGTAGCAATATACAATGTACCATCAAAATAGTCAAAACCATTAGTATTAGTTAGTGCCTTGAAAGAAAATTCATTTAAATCCGGATGCTGCAAATCTGTCCCAAAGTCAATAATTTCTCTACCATCAGAACTTAGATAAAGCAGTCCTTCATGATTATCTGCAATGTAAATTTTGTCCCCTAAATATTTGATTTCTTTAATAGTAACTCCACCCGATTTTTCTGTATTAGGCTGATAAGTAATTGAGTTTTTAATATTGCCCATTTTATCTATAGTGATAATAGAAGCTATCCATTTTTTTTGTTTATCGACCCATACCCGTTCAGAATCGGTGCCAAGAATTATATTCTCGCCATCGAAAAATAGTTTTCCGGCTTGTGCCGTTTCATTAAAGCCAAGCTCATCGAGTATATCAAATTCGAGAAGTTCATCTTGCTGATATTTGTACAATGTCGCCAATTGATTTAATTTATAAAAAGAGGTGAACCAATAGTTGCCATCGTCATCAATACACATGTCTTCAAACCATGCTTTCAAATTTTCAGGAATTATTCTCTTAATAAGTTTCAAACTGTCACTCTCAAATTCTATGATTTCGTAACGATATCTATCTACTTCAGTTTTGATTATTCCCAACGAAGAGTCTGCCCATACAACTTTGAAAGATTCGGCAAATAACAATAATTGATCTTTATGCTGCATGATTTTTAAAATTTTGCGAGTATTCTCAAATTCGTCTTGGATAATAAACCTTGACCAATTGGAACCGTCCCATTTTAGCAAGCCAAATTCCGTAGCAACCAGTAAATTATTAGCATCATCAACAAATAAATCATAAATTACTGAACGCAATGGAATCGGGTAATTATCAGTTGACAATGTGCGAATTGAGTCTTCTTTAAATAAATAAAATGCACTTCCTTTTGTAAGTAGATTACATACAAAAAATACATCTCCATTTTTTGATACTGCAACTTTTGAAACACTTCCGATATAAACATTTGTATCCAACTTTGAAATATCATTATTATGTATCAATTTCCAAGTGTTGGCATTAGCATTAAGCCCAAGCAGGAGAAGAGAAAAAACAATAAGTAAAGATTTCATAAGGCACCTCAGATTAATTTTATATTTAGTAAAAAGTATTTTTGTTTTTGTACAATCACTAAATATAATAAACAGTTCAAATCCAAAAAAATCACACCTTAATTTCATTTTTTTTTTCAAAAAACGTAAAATATTTTTTGTTGTAGGGACAGAAAAGCGTTCTGTCTAATGATTTCA
>Ga0351930_1035_pt1 | contig 26597 bp, 25 predicted proteins | sample BONcelT113001E10_FD_205823 | JGI IMG/M metagenome (GOLD analysis project Ga0351930, IMG submission 205823) | Enriched cells from coal bed in the Powder River Basin, Montana, United States - BONCAT cells T11 rep2 HSBNCT.T11.300.1.E10 ...
TTTTATCCTGGCGACAAGGTTTCTTATGCAGGCCTGATCATCCGAGCGGATCACCACACCGGCTACCCCTTTTTCGAGGACCCCCAGGGCCAGGTCCACTTCATCAGGGGTGGAAGCGGGTACAAAAAGATCGCCGCCTCCAACCGCAATAAGATTTTCAACGGGAATAACCTCCCAGGACGCCGAACCCGCGAGACCTTCTACGGAAAGGGGCGCGTCGGCCCCGGAGACGATCACCACCGTTTTGCCGGCCTGGAGAAGCCCCCTGATCCGGGCCTCATCCGCTGCCGATCCCAGTGGTTCGAAATAGACCTCGCTTCCGGGCTCGAGGTCACCCTCTGGGCCGACCACCGTTATGCGGCCAAGCGCCTTTGCCTTCCGCGCACAGCCTGCAGGCACGATGAGAGCATCGGCGCCGCTTTCAATGGCCGCCGTCGCCAACTCATCCGACCAGTTTTCGAGGAAAACCCATGCCTTTTTCATCGTCCAATCCGTTTTCGCCCGCGATTAAAGAACAAAATCAATCCACGAGCTAAGTCTTTACTAATTTTAATCGGATAATTCAAAAGGAAAAAGCCGGGAGGAGGAAACCACTTCATTACTACGTAATTCTCGCGGATTATTCGACATGACTTGGTTTCATTTCCGTGGAAGCCCAATCCAGTCCGAATAAAGCTTTTTCTGGGTCGGCGTGACCTGCCGTGTGCCCGCGCTAATGTTTCAGGACTGACCAGAGGAAAGCGACGGCCTATCAAAAATGTTGAATCGAACAAATGGGTGTCTCTTGATGTCTCGACATCATCAAAACATCATTTAATTGACTACCAAGCACGCATGTGGCAGTATGATCCCAGTTACTTTCTGTTCGGCTACAAAACCTCACGGGGTCACTTGCCATGGTTACGCTCTCCCAAAAATGCAGCGCGCATGGGGGCAACTATGAAGGCATTTGTCTCATCCACTTTTGAAGACCTCAAAGACCATCGAGTTCATGTTATCACCGCACTGCGTGACGCGGGCTTCTTCGTTGACCCGATGGAAAACTGGACCGCGGCGAAAGACGAGCCCAGGGAATTCTCTCAAGAGCGTATCAATGGATGCGATCTATGCGTGCTCCTTGTGGCGTATCGTCGCGGATATGTCCCTGAGGGGCAGAGCTTGAGCATTACGCAACTCGAATACCAGGCAGCCAACAGGTTGGGGGTCGACGTGCTCGTCTTCATGCTCGATGACAGGGTGCCTTGGCTGCGGGATTTCGATGAGTGTGACAGGGACCCGGAATTAGAAAAATGGCGCAAATCTCTTAAAGAATCCCGAGGCATCAGCTTTTTCACGGAACAGCCGGGTTCGGTCAATATCGCCCCCGCATTGACGCACTGGATCTGTGAAAGACACACGGATCAAATCCCTGGAGGCCAAAGCAATATTGATATTGCCGAGCATCTGGAACTGGTCATTGATGCTTTTGCTCATAGGAGAGTTATCCCTTTCCTGGGTGCGGATATCAACTTATGCGGTCGTAAAGGCGAAGATAAGTGGTATATTGGAGCATCCTTCCCCCCGAGCAGTCAAGAGTTGGCTGCCTATCTGGATGAAGCATCATCGTTCGACTACAGGAGCAAGATACGCTGCCCCTTACAATATTCGCGAGATCTTAACAGCCTGCCAAGGGAATGTCCGGTCAGGAACAGGGGTTCCCTCAAGAAGCTGGATTTGCAGCATGTAGCCCAAAACATCGTTGCACGCGGCTCGGATGACGAACGTACCGGTTTAAAGTCGGCATTGATCAGGCTGTCGAATAAAAGTTTTTTGCCAAATCCGGCACATGAATTTTTGGCAAATTTATGTAGCACAATGTACATAAAAGGCTATTACCCGCCATACCCGCTTATCGTTACCTCCTGTTTTGACAGCACCCTGGAACGTGCCTTTGACGAAGCGGAACAGCCATATGATCTGGTGGCCTATGTTGGAACCGGGCACACTGGCTGCTTTGTGCATCGAGCTCCAGGCGAAGAGGAACCTCGAAAGATTGATAAGCCGAATGAATATGACGCCTTGTCCTTTAAAGACCGTCCGACAATCTTGAAGCTTTATGGGGGGTATCGAGACTCTGTTATCACCGAGGATCATTATATCGACTACTTGGCCCATCGGGATATTCAGGAACTTCTTCCAGCCAGGCTATTAGCGAGACTGAATGACAGCACTATCCTGTTCCTGGGCTACAGTCTAAGCTATTGGAACTCGCGGGTGATTCTCCATCGGCTATGGCCAGGCCGGCCGGTTGGCAAGCAAAATTCCGATCTGCAAAATACCAACTGGGCAGTTCAGGAAAATCCCGAGGAAATCGATGAGATCCTTTGGAAAAGTTATAGCTCGGTGTCTGTCGGGGTCCCTTCTTTGGATGAGTACATCAAAGCACTGGGTCAACGAGTTCCTGAGATTCCTCCAAAGCCTAAACGCGCAATTGCCTCCACGGATCAAGCGGCAACAGTGGAGCAGCGTTGCCACGTCTTCATCAGCTACAGTCACAAAGACAGAATATGGCTTGACAAGCTTAAAATAATGCTCGCTCCGGTTAAGGAAAAAATCTCCTTTTGGGAGGACACACTGATAGATCCCGGAGACAAGTGGCGAAAGCAAATAAAGGAGGCTATAGGGAATGCCAGGGTTGCTGTTTTACTGGTCAGCAAACATTTTTTAGATTCGAGATTTATAGCTAATCAGGAACTTCCCCCAATTCTCGATGCTGCCGAACGCAATGGGCTGAAAATATTCTGGGTCTATATTAGCCACTGCCTTCATGAACTTTCCGATATCAACGATTACCAGGCAGCCCATGATATAACTCTACCTTTGGCGAAGCTGTCTGAAGAAGAACAAGACAACGTGCTGGCCGGAATTTGCAGGAAGATCATCAAAGCATTGGGACCGCTATGACAAACCACGAAAGCGAATCGGGCATAGCAAATAGTCTGGTTGATTTCACACCTTATAAGGGTTTAATGCCTTACACTGAAGAGGATGCCGAATTCTTTTTTGGAAGAGAGAGTTGCCGGGACACAATTATCGATAATCTGGGCGCCGCTCGGTTGACCATACTCTATGGCGCCAGCGGCGTGGGCAAGAGTTCCATACTAAGAGCTGGGGTCGTGCGTTGCCTAAAGGATATGGTGGGGGTAACTCCTGAAGGGTCCAAGATAGCCGTGGTATTCTTCAATGACTGGCATGACGATCCCCTGTCTGGGTTACGAAAGCTGATTGAGAATTGTACTAAGGACCTGTTGGGTCCGCAAAGGGAACCGGATGATCCCTCTCTTCCGTTCGACGAAGCTTTGGCTGTATGGACCAAGCCCATGCAGGATGGAAGAGGTAGACTATTTATAATCCTGGACCAGTTTGAAGAATATTTCCTATATCAGAAACGGGATTCAGGAAAGGAGAAATTTGCCGATGCGTTTCCATGCGTGGTGAATAACTCTGAATTACCTGTGAATTTTTTGATTTCCTTGAGGGATGACTCTCTGCACAAATTGGATTTTTTTAAAAAAGCTATTCCCAAACTTCTTCGTAATCTACTTCGCGTTGAACATCTGGATATAGCATCGGCCAGCGATGCTATTCGAAAACCGATCAAAGTCTATAATAGTCTTACCGCCGAGGGTCAGCCTCCCGTAAGCATCGAGCCGGAGTTAATTGAGGCGGTGTTGGAAGACGTGAGGACCGACCGGCGAGCTCCAATTTGGGGAAAAGGACAGGGAGGCTTGGATATTGGAACGGAGGAGTTCTCGGAGCGCCGGATTGAAACTCCTTTCCTGCAGTTGGTGATGACACGATTATGGAGGGAGGAAGTCAGGTCGATTTCCAAGGGCAAAGTCCGCACCGAGCCAAGCCGTTTAAAAAAGAGTACTCTGAAAAGATTGGGAGGTGCCGCGGAGATTGTCAAAGAGCACCTGGATGCACGCCTTAATGCCCTGAAAGACGACGAGCAGAACGCAGTCGCGCATATGTTTAAGTACCTGGTAACGGCTTCCGGCACCAAAATCGCGCTGTGTGTGGGCGACCTTGTCAAATGGGTCAACGAGGAAAGTGATTCTTCATTAAGCCTGGACGAACATAAGTCTGGCGCCCTGCTCAACAGGCTCAGTCAAGGGACTTCCCGAATCCTTCGAAATGTCACATTAGATTCGGATACCAGTGATCGCTACGAGATCTATCATGATGTCCTGGCGGACGCAATTCTTGACTGGCGAAGACGTTACTTGGAGGAACAAAAGTTAAGGGCGCAAAGAGAGGCGGAAAGGAAGAGGAGCGAAGAAGAAAAGCAAAGGGAAATGGAAAGGATCGAGAGGCAAGCTCTCATAGAAAAGACCAGGCTTGAGGAAAGAAAACGCCTGATTTTGGTGGCTTTTCTAGCCTCAGCGTTTGTTATCATCATATACTTCTCCGGATCTGTATGGAACATGATTATAGGAAATTACCTCAGGGCTGGCAATACCGCACTGCAGGGAAATGCATTTGAAGATGCAAAGAGCAACTTCCAAAAAGCGCTGTATTTGGACAAAGGTCTTGCCGCAGCCATAAATGGAATCGGAAAAGTGTATATCAAAGAGGCAAAAGTGACCGCCGCTGATCCGAGACAAAAATGGGAGGAAGCAAATACAAAGTTCATCGAAGCCGTAAATATTGCCAAGAACAATAAGGATCCCAATTTGCCTGGTTATCAGATGGACTTGGCCCAGTCATTCCTTTTTCTAAGAAAGTTGGATGATGCAATATCTTACTTCGCCAGCCTTAAGGATACTGAACCATTTCGGGCAGAGGCTTATGCCGGTTTAGGCAATTGTTATGCTGAAAAAGGAGAGTATGGAAACGCTGTGACCGCATATGAAACAGCAATCAAAATAAACCGCAACGATGCTTCACTTTATCTTAATCTGGCGGGTCTTCAGCAAAAAGCTAACTCCCCGTTGTTCGAAGACAATCTTAGAGAAGCGGAATCAGTCGCCAAGAATTCAGGTCAGCCTCAGCCGATAGAATTCTGGGATCTTTTAAATGATCTGAAGAAGAAAGGTGGGCAGACACATTAGCCGCTGCGTTGGCTTTTCCATATCCATTGCCAGTAGGACTGCTGGACTGTATTATTACCTTTATCGAGCGGTTCCGCCAAGCCACGGCTTTCTTGTTGTAGACAATCCGATGCGAAGAGGAGGTTTCCATGGTCTCAACGAGTGAATCTCCAAAGATCAAGAACAGAGTTCTCCAGGAAATCATTGACGAAATAAGTGAAGAGGACGGCAATCGCCCATCCTTTCCTTTCTGGCAGAACTGGATGAACTGGTCCAACTGGCAGAACTGGACGAACTGGATGAATTGGTGGACATAATATCCCGGCCGCTCTGCTTTGGCAGATGATGGAAATGGGTCGGGGTGTAGACTCAGACCAGCGTCACCCCCTGTTGGTTGTGCCTGTCGGACAGTTATGCCGGTTTGCCGGTGGGTGATGGAAGATGCCAGGTGGAACAGGAACTTGTTTGCGGGCTGAAATGAGCCGAGCTGTCGCGAATTGCCACCTGGCCGCGCGCGTTTTGATCTTAACAAGCAGCACTTTTGTTTGTATTTTCGCCTTATGAAAAATGATCCCGCTGATCTAATCCATGGTTTCGACTGGGAACAGCGTCTTCCGGTCGTGCCCCAGATTCAGGTTACCCTCAACTGCAATCTTGCCTGTGAGTATTGCTTTCAGAAACATTCCGGGGGCATCATCGATCTCTCCACCGTGGATGCCATTCTTAGCGCTGTCATTGCTCATAATCTGACGGTCGATCCCGAAAACAGGCGCATCCAGGTGTACTGGCACGGCGGTGAGCCCCTGCTTGCGGGGCTCGACTTCTTTCGTGAAGTCATTCGCCTGGAAGCGCGATACCCGGAGCTTTCCTTCGATAACCGCCTCCAGACCAATGGGACCCTGCTAAAAGACGAATTTGCCGGATTCCTCGTGGAAAACCATTTTCATGTGGGTTTCAGCCTGGATGGTCCGGCGAAAGTTCATGACCGGCACCGCCGATTCGCAAGCTCCGGACTCGGGACCTTTGATGCCGCCATGAAAGGGATCGAGTGCTACCGACATCACTCCAGGTCTGACCGAGTGGCGGCGATCGCGGTGGTCACCCGCGCGGGTATCGGTCTGGCCCGCGAACTCTTTGACTTTTTCAGAGAACTCAAGGCGGATGTCCAATTGGACATATATGACTTGCGATGCAGGGAGACGGACCAAAATCTCGGCAATGGGTCGAGCTTGTTCGCCCTTGCCCCCTCCCCACGCGAAATCGAACGATTTCTCATCGATCTTTTCGATTTGTGGTTCCACGACCCGGATCCGCGGGTCGACTTCAGAGAGCTGCGCCAGGAAGTCAAGATGATCCTGCGTCCGGAAATAGATCGGGGCAGTCCAATTCACAAGAAACGCTGTGATTTCAGACGGCTTATATTTGCCCCAACGGGGTTGGCCTACTGTTGCGACCAATGGATAAATGACGAGCAGACCGCTCTCGGCGATATCCATGCGGACTCCCTGGCCGTCATCTTGCGGAGAAAGGCCGCTTTGTGGGACGCAATCAAGCGACGCGTGCGCCAGTCCGACGGGAACATGGCGTGTGGGGAATGCGAATGGGGCCGCCAGTGCGGCGGCGGATGCATCAGTTGCGTGAAGTACAATGCCCTGTTGCTCCGGGCGCGCGGCGAGGGGCTTCCGGACGGCCGCTGGGCCGAAACCGTTCTCCCGCCGCGCCTGGATGCAATCCGGGGTGAGACGTATTACTGTGAGGGACTGAGGGCGTTTCGCCGGCACGCCAAACAGGTGGTTCTAAAGGAACTCGGCAATGCCGGCTGATTCCGGCGCTTTTACGCTTATCCTGGAACCCACCAGACAATGCAACCTCCGGTGCATGTATTGTTATTCGGATTGCGCCTCGGCCGGTATCATGAGCGGGCGGACCCTCCGAAGAGCCATTGAAAGCGGCGTTCGGTATGCCGAACAGCGCGGATTCGGGCAAATCAATGTATTATGGCATGGGGGCGAGCCGCTGCTCGCGGGGCTTCCTTTTTTTCGGTTGGCGACGGAAATTGCCAATGGGGTTTCTTCCACCCTGAGTTTTCACCACTTCATTCAGACAAACGGCTTGGCTCTCGATACTGACTTTTGTAGTTTTTTCCGTGACCATGGCTTTCAGATCGGTCTGAGCCTTGACGGACCTTCGGACCTGCACGACAGGATGCGCATTTTCCCGGATGGCCGGGGGACTCACGGCCTTATTCTAAAAAGGCTGAGTCTGCTCGAAAAGCATGGGCTTACCATGGGGTTCAATGCGGTCGTTACCCGGCATAGCCTGGGGCAGGAAGAGCGCCTTTACCGGTTCTTCCAAGATCTTGGATACGGCTTTCGCGTCAACCCCGTCATTCCGGGAATGATTGGAAAATCCGCTCCGTATCTTCTTCAACCCGGAGAGTACGGGCAGTTCCTGTGCGCTTTATTCCAGCGGTGGACCGCAACGGAATCCCGTCGCATCCGTGTTTCTCCTCTGGACAGATATCTCAAGGCGCTCCTGGGCGGCGTACCGCATGAATGCCAGCAGCGCTCGACATGCGCCGGCCTGCAAATTGGGGTGAAACCATCCGGAGATGTCCTGCTATGCAGCCGCTTCGACGCTCCTGTTCTGGGTAACATCCACGGGATGGAAATCGAGGAAATGCTTGGCGCGGAATGGTGCAAGGAAATTGAGCAACGGAGTGAAAAACTTTCCAGTTGCCGGAGCTGCCCGTTCTGGAACATCTGCCATGGGGGCTGCCCCCACAATGCACTGGTTTTTTGCGGCAATCAAATGAAGAAAGATCCTTTTTGCAAAGACTATCAGCTCATATTCGGCACTCTCGGCAGAGTCCTGGAGGACCTCCGGCGCAAATGACGGACCCGCGCGGACCCATGAGATCATGGATAGCGAGCATCATCATTTCCCATCATATCCCACTGGTGCTGATATTGGTCCTTCAGCTTTCCTGTGGTGTGCTGGCTTCGCTGCAGCCTCTATACTACCAGCAGCTTGTCAGCCTTGTGGCGGGCGGCCCTTACGCGGACCTCCGGACGCCAGGAATTGCCCTTCTCGCGCAACTGGGTGGAATCTATGTTGCTATCGCCGTGCTTCAGGGGGTGAGCGGCTTCACCGGCTCCTCCTTTTCCTACAAGCTCCTGAAGCAGCTCCAGACCAATTTCTTCGAGCAGACAAGCCATCTGCCCCTTCATTATTTTCAGCGGCAATCCGCGGGTGAGTTCTTTACTCGTTTCAACAATGATATCGGGCAGGCACAGCGATTCTTCGCCGATCTTCTTCCCCGGGCCATACGCGAACTGATAACGGCTATCGTGGTGACTGTTATACTTTTTTTAACCTGTCCAGCGGTCCTTGTCATTTCCGCTCTGGGAATAGTGGGCCTTACTACCGTGCTTGTCACGATCCTGAATCGCATCATGGGTCGTTATGCCCGGGCGCAGCGAGCGGGATGGAGCGAGGTGCACAGGGTTTTCGATGAAACCGTGCAAGGGATCGATACCATTAAGACACAAGGCGCGGAGGGGATGCAGAGCAGGCATTTTGAAATCCAAACAGCCGCTCTTCGGAAAACCTCCGTGAAAGCCGGCGCGGTGTTGTCGGTCTTTTCGCCCGGAATAGAGTTGATATCGAGGCTGGGGGGACTGATCCCGCTGGCCATGGCTTATTTTCTTATCACCAACGGCGCCATGCGCCTCGAGGCATTTTTGCTTTTCTTCTTTTATGCAACTCTGCTTCAGATGTCGGTCTCGCAGCTCACCACCCTGTTTGGAACCGCTCAGACTGAATTCACAGGCTTGAGACACCTTGCCGCTTTTTTTTCCGAATCTCCCGAAATGGATGAAGGTCACACCGATTCAACGATGCCGGAGGGCCCCGCGACCATCGAGTTATCCGGTGTGACGTTTCAATACCCGGGGGGGCGACGGATATATAACCGGACCAACATGCTCATACCGGCTCGCTCCGTTACCGTGATTCGCGGCGACAGCGGGAGTGGAAAATCAACACTCATCAATTTGCTCTTGCGCTTTTATCCCGTGGAGCAAGGATTGATTACAATCGGGGGCGTCGATATCCGGCGGATTCCTCCCGGGGAATTGCGGAAGCGAATAGGGGTGGTGACCCAGCAGCACTTCATCTTTCAGGAATCTCTGCGAGCTAATCTCCTGATCGCCAAGCCGGATGCAACCGATCCGGAAATTCTGCATGCCATTGAACGAGCACAGTTGGGAGAATTTCTCGGGCGCCTGCCCCAGGGGATCGATACCATAATGGACCCAAGAGGGAAAGGACTCAGCGCGGGCGAGAGACAGCGCATCTGCATCGCGCGCCTGCTCTTGCGTGGGTCTCCCATCATGATTTTGGATGAGCCCTGGTCCAATCTCGATTTCAAGTCGCGTATCGCTCTCGCGGATGTAATGAATAATTGCAGGGCGGGCGCAACGGTGCTGGTTCTCAGCCATGAAAGACTTCCGGCGCTTGCGGTTGACCGCCTGTACTGTCTGGATGGGGCGAAAGGAGTTTTTATTCAGGAAAGCCTTATCGAGAACGACGGACGGGCCGAAAGGGAATCAGGCTGCAAGCTGTAGCCTCGCCGGCTCTTGCCTCCTGATACGGATGTGCGTTCAAGTCTATCTGACGGGTTTCGCTACGCTCCACCCATCCTGATAAACCTTGCCGGATGGCGCGTAGGAAGGGTGAAGCGTAGCGGAACCCATCATCTTTGGGCACAACTTGAACGCAAAATGGTATGAAATGGACACGGGCGCGTAAAATTTTGGAACCGAACCTCCGGCCATGTCGCATAACATGAGCAAAACCTTCGCCCTTGGAGCCTGCGATGCATAGCGAAATTTCGTCCCTTCCCGACAATCTGAAACAACATCCGACCTGGCTTCGCCTTGAGGAACAACTGCGCTGGTATGATGCCAGGAGCAGCACGAACAAAGTATGGCACAAGAGTTTGAGGGTGATTCAACTGATTCTCGCCGCCTTCATTCCAGTCGTTGCCCTGGCAGATGAATGGTGGAGCAAATGGGTTACCGCCATCGCGGGAGGATCGATCGCGGTTTTGGAAGGAATCCAGCAGCTCAATCAATTTGGAGTCCTCTGGATCGAGTACAGATCAACCGCGGAGCGTCTCAAGCACGAGAAATTTCTTTTTCTGGCGCAAAGCGGCCACTATCGAAACCTTGATCCCACGGAAGCGCTTCGTATGCTGGCGGAGCGGATCGAAGAGAATGTCTCCCAGGAGCACGCGCGATGGACCAGCAGGTCTAAGCAAGGCTTGGAGCATAAGGAAAAGCACTAGGCAGGCTACATCCCGTGTCTCTCCCATTCTCGAAGCGTCATTCCGAAATACAAAGCGCCGGACGTTAATGGTAGTTCAAAAGCACTGTCCGCGATTAGCCGCCGATTGAAGACATCTGGCGGGATATGCATTTGCGGAAAACAGGGTTGCTCAGTTCGTGTTTTTCCGGTTTTGCCGAAATCGCGAGGCGGATGATCCGGGCTATGTTTTCCTCGGGGAGGCCTTCTCGCAGTGCCTGGCGCAGGTCCGTTTCCTCGGAAGAAAAGAGGCAGGTGCGGAGTCTGCCTTCCGCGGTCACCCGGAGCCTATTGCAGCTCGGGCAGAAATGATTGCTCACCGGGCTTATTATTCCGATTTTTCCGGGAGCATTCTCGAAGCGGTAGTGGAGGGCCGGACCATTGGATTGGGTTTCGTCGGAGGCTGTCAGGGGGCCCATTCGCCTGAGGCGCTCCAGGATCTCCGATGCCGGAACCAGTTTATTATCGTGGCTTTCGCCCTGGCGAAACGGCATGAACTCAATAAACCTGACATGAAAGGGAAACCGGAGGGTGAGGCGGGCAAGGTCTTCAATCTCATCATCGTTCGTGCCGCGCAGGACGACCGCGTTGAGCTTTATGGGAGAGAGGCCGGCCTTTTGCGCGGCCATTATCCCTTCCCATACCCGGGCAAAGCAGTCGTGGCGGGTAATGGCGGCGAATTTTTCCGGCTTCAGGGTGTCGAGGCTTACATTGATGCGCTGAATGCCCGCCTTGTGAAGCCCGTCGGCAAAACCGGAAAGCAGGACGCCGTTGGTGGTGAGGCTAAGGCTCCTGATGCCGGGTATCCGGGAGATGTTGGCGCAGAGGGTGAGGATGTCTTTTCTTACCAGCGGCTCTCCGCCGGTGATCCGAATCTTGGAAATGCCCATGCCGATGGCCGTGCGGGCCAGCGTAATTATTTCCTCGTAGCTCAGGATTTCGGAGTGATCGAACTTTGGGACGCCGTCTTCCGGCATGCAATAGGTGCAGCGCAAGTTGCACCGGTCGGTTACCGAAAGCCTCAGGTAGTCGATTTTCCGCGCGAAAGAATCGGTCGGAGGAGCGGTCATGAAAATTTCCTGCGAGAAAGAGAATTTGGCGGACTCGGCCGGTCCGTGCCACGTCTATACATAACATCGGCAAGTGATTTTACATAACGATATTTAGTGATAAATGAGATTGATGCTCAAGAATGGGGCGAGCCGGTTTGGGCGGAAGCATTATATCGTATGGGGCTGGGTGGGGGTGTCAATCAGTTTTTTGAACCCCCTCCACTTTGCCCCTCCCGCCGTGGGGAGGGGAGCCGTTTGGCACTATCCACTGGTACTGCATCCTTCTTTGCATCATGCAAAAACCTAAACGGACCCGCGGGCCAGGTGGGATTTGTTCCGCGCCGAATCAGGCACTGCTTTTGATGTCGAGAAGAGGGGTCTCGTTTATTGCGTCGATGCCGCGCACTCGCAGGACGGTCCCGTTTATTTCAAGAATTTCCACCGTATCGAGTGCGATGGGGTTGGGCCGATCCGGGCTCCGGGTGGAGAAAACACCCCTTAGGGGCCGCGATTTGTCGCGCCTTGGGTGCACCTGGATCGTTGTTCTGTCCGCTTCGTGCATCCAGTAAAGAATGGTGATCTTTTTCCCCGGTTCAAGGCCCACCAGGGCGTCCCTGTAGGACAGATCGATCACCAGTTCCCCGACAACCTCCGCGTCGCTTCCCATCAGAGGAGCATCCATCTTTCCGGCAATAGGGCTCCTTATGTAGCCAATCGGCCTTAGAGCGATTTCCTGTCCGGTGATTTCCGATAATTTATCCACGTATATTTCCTTTCCTTTGCGAAGTCGGGGGTTGCAGCCGATGCTTTCAGTAGGCTTGAAGGCCTGAACAGTGGTTCTCGCGGCCTTTGTCGAGTCTGGCAGGATGTTGAAAAGGGCAGTTACCGGAAAATCTTTACGTCCGGCGGAACAAATCCCCCCCGACCCCCCCTTTAGAAAAGGGGGGAGAAGTCTATGGCGGCTTTCAATATTACATTTGCGCGCATGCCTGAAATTAGGCTCAAAGCTCAACTCTAGAGGGTCCTTGACAAAATCCCATCGAACAATGTATCATGGGCTTAAAGAAATAGCCTCCTCTAATTACGTCTTCAATCAGTGGAAAATTTACATTTAAACAACCTATGCGCATGAATGGTAAAACCGGCATCTATCGTGACCCGACAAAAACCACCAACATGAAAGGAGAATCAAGATGCGCCAGGGGATAGCTCTCTCGGAATCCGGCCTGCAACAGGCTTCGGCATCCCTAGGAGTGGGTCTGCCCGAGCTATGGGCGGTAATGACGGTGGAGACGCGAGGTTGCGGTTTCTTCCCCGACAAACAGCCGGTCATCCTGTTCGAGAGGCACTGGTTCCGTAAGCTGACAAATGGAAGATTCGATTCGGTCGCTCCCGATCTCAGCAACAGGATACCCGGGGGCTACGGAAAAATGTCCGAACAGCACGAACGGCTCGCGCGAGCAGTTCAGTTGGACCGTCAAGCGGCTTTTTCCAGCACCTCCTGGGGGCTTGGACAGGTAATGGGGTTCAACGCCGTGAAAGTGGGCTACCCCGATGTTGAGGCAATGGTGCATGAGATGTATCAATCAGAGGATGCCCAGTTTCAGTCAATGATCAATTTCATTGCAAACGGCAATCTCGCCCCGCATTTGCGCGAGGGGAAATGGCGTGACTTCGCTTACCACTACAATGGTCCGGATTTTCAGAAAAACAAATATGATGTAAAGCTCGAACAAGCTCACGCTCGCTATGCAATCGGCCCGCTTCCCAATCTCCTCGTGCGTGCCGCTCAATTGTATCTCGGGTACAAGGGATATCTGGCCGGAGGGGTCGACGGCTGGTACGGACCCAATACTCAAAAAGCGCTTATCGCATTCCAGAAGGCCAACGGACTCGGCGCGACGGGTCAGTTGGACCAGGCGACATTTGCTTTACTGGAAAATGTCGCGATTGCCGGAGCTGATGCTCCACCTGCCGTGCTGAGTTGATCTTGCTAAGTTGATCGACCAAAACGGGAGGGAATACAGACTGAGGATTTGATGCAAATTATCCAAACAGTGCTGCGTTGATCGACCAAAACGGGAGGGAATACAGGGCAGGCCCAAGCTTTCCGCCAAGTCTGCCCGCGGACCTGAATGACTGTGGAGAATGAAATTGAAGTGGCTGTCGACTTATTCCCAGCCGTTTGGCACCTCGGCAAATCCCCCAAGACTGTTGCTGGAGCGGATTAGCGGCCACTTGTTGTCACCCCGGCAAATCCCCCAAGACTTTTGCTGGAGCGGATTAGCGGCCACTTGTTGTCACCCCGGCGAAAGCCGGGGTCCAGTGTCTTTCATTCTATGTCATTTAAAAGACACTGGATTCCGGCTTTTTGTATGAAAGTCCCATGGACTACGGTGGGGACCGTTACCGGAAAACCTTTGCGTCGGAAGAACAAATCCCCCCCGACCCCCCTTTAGAAACGCGATATTATACTTTCCGTACTTTCACCTTCTGTTCACCTTGCCTTCAGGGCAGGGTGAATTTCCCTCTTGACTTTCACTTTTTGTTCACCATACTATACCCTTGACACTGGAGAGGGAGGCCGATAATGTGGATGGATGTTAAAGGACGTCTTCACCGCATTTTTAGCCATGTTCATAGTACCGATCTTAGTCAAGATTTTGGCGGAGAAGACTATGCAATTTCTAAATGCAAATTGGTTAAAACCTATCCATATAAGGTTAGTATGGACTGTGCTCATCTTTTCCGGCTCTCTTTATTGTCTTTTTGAAACTTCCGTTTATGGGGGGGTAATTATGATGCACGGGAAAGTACCCGATTGGTTTGGGTATAGTGTTTCCTCAGTGTGTGGAGCAGTTGCGCTTTGCTTTTTTTGGTGGATTACTGGGCAGGCGTTTGCTCAAAACACACTAAAGACTACCGAGAACAAGTGGCCAATAGTTGATAAAAAAGCTCCACAAGAAAATACTGGGTTAAGCATTGGAAGTGAATCAGTAGTCATGGGTCATGTTCCATCCAACACAAAAGTTGGCGATAGATCGGTTGTGGTCGGTGCAACCGATGACAAAGGCAGCACAATTCTCAACACCCCTATGGCGGTGGGACACGGCGCTAAAGCTGGTCCGGGATCAATAGCTATTGGCGCAGGTTCAGGCGCAGGGGCAGGGGGCAAGGAGTCTCCCAAAGATGTCGAAGGGCGGGCAGCAGATCTGCCCAAACCAAAGTGATCGGCTTCTGATTTTTCCCCTCTAGCTTTAGCCTTTTTAATGATGAGTTATGGTACATGGCGGCTCGTCAAAATCATCCAGATTTGTTTGAGCCGCCGCAGGTGCCTGTTTGCCAACATCAAGTTTAGTGGTTTGCCCCGTTACCTTCTGTGTCCGCCTTCTTCCTCTTGGGTTTCACCTTTGCAATCTTCTTCAGAGCACTATCAAGTACTTCCTCGTCGTAGGGACCAGTCCGCTCAGAGGCTTCGACGAACCGGGCGAACTGGTCTCCATCTTTGGTGCTTTCTTCGTCTTTTTTTCTTTTTGTCACGATAGGCAACTCCTTCCACCTTGGCGGTTAGTCGTTTCATAGGTCAGCCGTTTGCCCACCACTCCATCGAGCAACACATCTGCCCTGTCCTTATCGTCTATCCCCTTGGCTATCCTGTTACTGTATCGGAAATCGAACTCGGCAAGGTGCGATGAAGATGTTGCTGCCCACAATGCTGATAAACTCCCCTCATCCCGCGCTTGAAGATTGAGAAGTACCCTTCCACGGTGTTTGTGTGGATGCTGCAATCTTCGGGGTGGATGTACTCGCCCTTGCTGTGACGAACGACACCATGTTCCGAGAAATCATCACAGAGGTAGTGATACTGCCCTGCATCGTCAGTCAGTACCCGAGCTTCCTTGGCAATGTTCTCTTTGAGAATCGGGACAACGGTACTTGCACTCAAGTTCTCAACAACCACGCTGTAGGGCTTCCCCCGATTCTCTGTCGATCAGGGAGAGAATCTTGTTCTTGTGCATGTATCCGCGCTTAACGGGAACATCGGGAATATCCCAAAGGAATGTCTCATCAGCTTCGACACTCCCTCCATTGTTTCCGAACGGGGCCAGATCGCCACCACGCATTGCCTCGCGGATTCTATGGCTCATAAACCATGCGGTTTTCAGGGTTAAGCCTAAGATTCTGTGAAGCTGGTTTGAGCTTATCCCCTTCTTGGACGAACACATAAGGTGTATCGCCTGTAACCAGACTCTGAGCGGGATATGACTTTGCTCGAAAATGGTCCCGACTTTCACAGTGAATGGTTTCCGACAGGCGTTGCACTTGTGGACACCGGTTCGTGTGCTCTTGCCTTTCAGCTTTGTTATTCGCTCAGTTGAGCCGCAATGAGGACATACGGGGCCATCCGGCCAAAGTCGTTCCTCGACATACTTATATGCTGCTTCCTCATCTTGGAAGTGCTTGGCGTTAATGATTGATTTGCTCATATATCTATCCTTTATAGGATTTTGCTAATTCGCGCATAAAAGATTTTACGGCCTGCAGTATGTCCTCAGCGTCTTCTTCGGTGTACGTCTGCTTAGGGTGCATTGTTGGGTTCCGCCATGCTCTTTTTACTGTTGTGAGCAATGCCAAGAGTGACTCATGTTCTATTCTTTCTTTATTTTTTTGGTCAGGGTATCTTAAATGTACCTCTGTCCTAATGGCGTCAATTATCTTATGCCAATCCTTGTCCACTATACCTTTGTCGCCAGTAAATGAAACACCTAAAATTTGCACGGCTTGTTCCATAACTCTCATTAGGTGGAAAACACAGGCGGTGTATCTGCCGACTGCATAGCATTTCCCAGCCTCACTTATGTCTGAGGCCATATTAGGGAATTTCTCTTGCACAACATCACCGAAAAGCGGTTCTTTTTGAGTATAGAAACTCTCTTTTTTTGCGCCAAGAATAAAGCAAAACTTTGTAGAGAATTCGTCCTGTATTCTCTTACTTATTACATTGATTGCGAATGGAACACCTTGGTCCCCGCCAAAATTCAGCCCAACAAAACCAGAAGCATCGAAGTCGCATCCTTCCCGTGCCCGTTTAAGTAATCCGCTCAATTCGTCCACCGCCAATAAAGACATGTCCAGGCCAGTGCTTTGAAGGAGTTTGCGCAATGAAGGAATCATTCTCAGCAATTCTTGGCGCATGTAGGGGTAGGAGTCAGGCCCCTCTACCGCCATCACCTTGAGAGCCCCCATGATGCCTAAGATTTCCACAAACTTTCCTGCATAAAACCGTTCCATATCCCACAAACTCACTATCTGGAATTCGCTCCAAGGAAATTCTTCAAAAACCTCTCCGTTTTCGGGTATCATTATACTCCCCCCTTTCTGGTACGCAATCTATAATATCGCGTTTAGAAAAGGGGGGAGAAGTCAATGACGGCATTCGTTGTTGGTTGTGCCTGTCGGGCTGTCATGCCCGTTCGCCGGAATGACGAAATGAGCGTCATTCCAAATGATTTGCTGCATGTGCGGTATTTTCAGCAGTCTTGGGATCGTTATTCGAACTGACTTGACGGTTGGGGATGATATACACAAAAGGCCAGGCGCCATGTCCAACTACGTGAGCATTGTGGCGGCCTGGCCGTTCATGTACAGGGTTGTTGTCGCCGAACCGGAATTCGGCGGATGTTCGAAGGCAGGAACGCGGAATCAGTTTCTAATCATCGTCGTCTTTGTCCCTGTCGTTCCTGTCATCGTCCTTGTCCTTGAATTTATCGTCGAAGTCTTTTTTATCATCGTCATCAAAATCGAAGCCAATATCGTCCAAATCGAAAAGCCGCTCATCGGCTTCTTTCATCAGCAGACCGTGAAGTTCCCCCAGTTTGACCATGTCTCTTCTGTGAAGGAAGCCTTTGTTCACATCGTTGTCAAAGAAACGGTCGAGTCGCTGCCTGTCCTTGAACAGATCTTCGAGATCGAATCGAAGCCCCCTCATCTTGAGAGCAAGCATGGCCAGCTTGTCTTTGTCAATATCATCGAGCTTTTCGAATTTCTCACGGTCGCCGAAAGCTTCATCGATTCCAAAGGCCCTGCTATCCGCCGGATTACCAGCCAGGAGAAATCCGAAAGCAAATAACACGGATGCCAAGGCAACGCCACGCAGAGTTTTATCGGTTAGCCTAAACATTTGGGTTCCTTTCTATCTATCGGAGCAGATGCGGCTAGTTTAACAGCTCTGCTCATCAGCAATTGAAAGTAAAGGGAGCCTATCTGTCAGCACTTTCATGCTCACACTCGCCAAACAACTAATTTTCGAATTAAACAATTAGAATGACGGATGAACATTTCCGCTCACTTAATTTAAATTCAGTATTGTTTCCGCCCAGATCAATGGAGAAAAACACCTAAATATCGTATGCTTTAGACATGGGTATTTATACTTATGGTGAAAATCCCTGCTAATTGGGATGCGCTGAGTTCCTGATCGGCATTTAAACCGGTGACAATAAGAGAAGGGATTTCTTTGTTGCGTGGCTCTGATCGGGACAATCCCGTCAAACGGCTTCGTGTCGGTACTTAACTGGATTTCGAGGCTTGATCATTACAATCCCGTCAAACTGGGTTTCGGGGGTCGACGGTGGGAATCGTTACCGGAAAACATTACGTCCGGCGGAACAAATCCCCCCCGACCCCCCTTTAGAAAAGGGGGGAGTAGTCAATGCGACTTTCTTTGTGCGTTGTGCCTCGCACGGCGTCATCAAACGTGATGTGGTGGATCTTGGAGTAGTCAATGCGACTTTCATTGTTCGTTGTGCCGTCCGGAATTGATGGCCGTTCGCCGGGGGCGCCAATTCTCTGCCGCGCGAACTGCTTACTCATCAGCGTCGAAAGTTTCCATGAAGCCTTGTAGATGGTTGAAGCGAGCGTGGAGTGAAGGACATAAACAGGTATTCCCGTATGACAGGGATCGGGTCCGTGCTTACAATACCAGTCCAATTCAGATAGCCACCGAACTTTGGGTTTATGCAATTCAGATAAAGTGATAATTGGGCTCGGATGCGCTCAAGGGCCGTTTATGCGGGGTTAGCCGGGTGGCTGTACGGGGCAGGACGGCAAGTACGGGTTGAACTGGGTGGCTGTAAGGGGGCAGGACGGCAAGTACGGTTGAACTGGGTGGCTGTACGGGTGTGCCGGGGTGGCTGTCTTCGGGGTGAGCGAATGGCCGGGTTGTAAAAAGAGGTATCGAGTCTGATTAAACGGGGTTTCGAGTCATGATAAAACGTTTGCTTGTGCTGTCCATGCTTCTTGTGGCGATTGCGGCATGCCCCGGCGTGTTTGCCGCCGATCCCGCCGGGCGCGCCCAAAAAAAACCTGTCCTCGTGTGCTCAACCACCCAGGTGGCCGACTTCGCCCGGCAGGTCGTTGGAGACCGTTGTGTAGTGCAATGCATCCTGGCTCCGGGGGCCGACCCCCATACCTATCTGCCCACTCCCGGAGACGAAAAAATGGTGCGGGGAGCCGACCTGTGTCTCCAGAACGGCCTGCACCTGGAAGGCAACAACTGGATGGGAAAGCTTGCCAAGGATGCCGGCAAACCACTTATCGTCTGCGCGGACGGCATACCTCCCATCGAGGTGGAATATGGGGGAAATCGGGTTTCTGACCCCCATGCCTGGTTCTCACCCAGAAATGCCGCTGTTTATGTCAATAATATCGTGAGAGCCATCTCTGAAACGGACCCCGCCGGCAGGGAGGAATACGAGGCAAGGACCAGACTCTACCTGCAGACACTGCGGGTACTGGATGGCTGGATTCGAGAACAGGTCAACCGTATTCCGCCACAGCAGAGAATCCTGGTCACGAGCCACGATGCTTTCAACTATTTTTGCCGCGAGTACCACTTCAACGCCAAACAAGGGTACCTGAGCCTTGCTCCCGTCGGCTGGTCCACCGGAAGTGAGGTGGGCGCGGGAATGACCCCCGAGCGCCGAAAGCAGGTGATTGAGTCCATAAGACAATTTGGAGCTCCCGCCGTATTTGTTGAAACCAGCGTCAATCCAAAGCTCATCCGCGAGATTGCGCTGGAGGCGGGTGTGGAGATTGGCGGCGAACTCTATTCGGATTCCATGGGGAAGGCCGGCTCGGCGGGAGAAACCTATGTTGGAATGATGCGGGAAAACGTCATCACCATTACCAATTCCCTGAGCCGGAAGGCGGAGAAGAGATGAAGCGCATTGCCGCGGTTCTGTTGCTTTGGATAGCTGTCTTTGGCGGGCTCGCGCTCTATATGAAAAGATTGGAGACCAAACGACCCGCCCCGGCGCCCGAACCTCCCCGGATCGAATCCCCTGCCGTTTACGCACTGGAAGTGACGACCACCTTTAATGTGGAGCCGGACCCTTTCGCCCTCCGAACGGATGATTCGGGCAAACCGGCGGCTCTTCTGGTTCGGATTGCCGAACGGGAGATTATGAGGGTTGCCGAAGTGCAAGCCGGAATCCCTGTGCGAGCCGAGCCCGTGGCCGGGATCATTCAGGGTATGAACGAGTTTTTCGTGGAAGCCAATATGCCCCTGGACACTACGGGGAAAAGTGTTGCACTGCGCATGAGGCTGATAGGGGACGGCTTGCCGGTGGCGGAGCAGACTTTCTGGTCCGAGGGAGAAAGCAGAATTGCCGGGACCTTCCGGGTTGGCCTGGATAAAGACAAGGAAGGCAATAAATTCCACCATGACAAATGAAGACCCCCAAATCCCCGCGATAGAAGTCCGAAACCTGACCGTGAGCTACGGCCCCAAGCCCGCCTTGCTCGATATCTCCTTTCTCATAGAGAAAGGATTGCTCGTCGGGGTCATCGGACCCAACGGGGCCGGTAAGTCCACTCTCATAAAAGCGATCCTGGGACTGGTCAGAAGGGATGTGGGCGAGGTGCGCCTCATGGGAATGTCCGCCGACAATTCCAGGGGGCTCGTGGCTTATGTGCCGCAAAAGGGCAGCGTTGACTGGGATTTTCCCATAACCGTCGAGGAAGTGACGATGATGGGGCGGTACGGATACATTCCCTGGCACGGCAGCCCCGCGAAAGAGGATCGCCGCATTGTGGCGGAGTCCCTCGAGATGGTGCGCCTGGAAAATTTTCGAAAACGCCAGATCGGCCAACTGTCGGGGGGCCAGCAGCAAAGACTTTTCATTGCGCGGGCACTCGCGCAGGGCTCCGAAATTTTGCTCCTCGACGAGCCTTTTGCCGGAGTGGATGCGGCAACCGAAAAGGCTATTCTGGAACTGTTGGAGCGTGCCCGCAACACGGGGAGGACACTGGTTGTCGTTCACCATGACCTGGCGACGGCGGGAAGATATTTTGACCGGCTGCTGCTGATCAAGCAGCGGCTGTTTGCTTACGGGCCCCCTCGGGCGGTGCTGAGCGAGGAACTGCTCACCGAGGTATATGAAGGCAAGCTGCATATCTTCTCAAAACTGGCCAGGTGAAAGGAAGTTCCAAATGCCCTCGCTGATTCAATGGTTCCTGGACCCCCTGCGGGAAGTCTTTTTTCAAAAGGCCCTGATCGGCAGTTCACTGGTCGCTATTGTGTGTGGAGTGGTGGGTTCCCTGGTGGTGTTGCGGCGCATGGCCTTTCTTGGAGATGCCCTCTCGCACGCCATGATAGCCGGGGTAGTGGGCGGTTACCTCTTCATGAAAATGCTTTTCAATGTGGAGGCCCATGCCCCGGCAATGCTCATCGGGTCTCTTATCGCCGCCTTTATCACCGTGTTGCTCATTGGGTTCGTTTCCCGTTTTTCCCGCGTCAAGGAAGATACAGCCATCGGAATCATGTACACCGGCATTTTCGCCGCCGGGGTGGTGCTGGTTTCGATCTTCAGGAACTATATCCATATCGACCTCATGCATTTCATCATGGGCGACGTGCTCGCGGTTTCAAACGAGGACCTTTGGGCCTCGGCCATAGCGGCGGTCCTGGTGCTTTCGATCATCCTGTTGTTCTTTCGCTACTTTCAGCTTACCAGCTTCGATCCGGCGATGGCCGCATCCATCGGCGTACCGGTCATGCTGATCGATTATGTTTTCACGACCTGCGTGTCCCTTGTCGTTGTGAGCGCGGTTACCATGGTCGGCGTAATTCTGGTTATCGGGCTGCTGATCACCCCTGCCGCCACGGCCTATTTGTTGTGCGATCGGCTGGACCGGATGATGCTCCTGTCGGCCCTCTTTGGCGTGACAAGCGTGGTCGGAGGACTCTACCTGTGCATAGCGCTTGATTCATCCGGTGGAGGAGCGATTATCCTGTTTTGCACCTTCCAGTTCCTCCTCGCCCTTATCTTCGCGCCCCGGTACGGTCTTTTGGCCCGCTGGTACAGGCTGCGGCAGATGGTGCCCCAGCAGACGGTCGAAGATATTTTGAGCGCGGCGGTGCGCACGGACGGAACGCCCATCTATGTTGAAAACGTCCGCCAGTACGCGGCCAACGATAAACACCTGCGCGGCGCCATGAAGCGCCTGGTAGCCGATGGACTTCTGGACAAAGGTTCATCCGGTTTTTCACTCACCGAGAAAGGCCGCCAGGAAGCAATGCGCATCTTGCGCGCTCACCGGCTTTGGGAAGCCTACCTGCAGCACGTGGGGACCCCGGCAGAAAAGATTCATCCGGCCGCCCATCATCTGGAACATATAAGCGATGTTCAAACAGTGGATTATCTGGACGATCTCCTGATCCACCCTGAAGTCGACCCCCACGGGAAGGAGATCCCGCAGGACCCCGGTATCCTCGCCTCCGACCGGGTGTTTTCGCTGAGCCTGCTGCGTCCGGGGCAAGACGCCCGTGTTCACGGCATTGTCTCGAAAACCCTGGATGACTCCACAGCCGAAGGCGGCCTACCCGTGAACTTTCCGCTAAAACCCGGAGAGAAAATCCAGGTCCGGTCGCGCAGCAATGAAGGGACGACTTGGGTAATCCTCAAGGAAAACGGCGAGAGCATTTCACTGGATCATGAAGCAGTCGATTCCATCCTGGTTCGCGCCGATTAAGGCGGGGAGGGATGGTGTAACATCCCACAACCAGTTCGACATTTCCCGCCTTGGTCGATACCGGGTGCGGAGGATTCAATTATCGGGCTGAACCAGAAGAGTCAGCCCCCTTACCTCATGGATTTTCACAACCTGTCCCTTTTCAACGACAGCCTCCGGATTTGTAAGTTCCGCCTGCCAGAGTTCGCCATGCACCTGAACATATCCTCTGGGGGAGAACCTTTCCTGGGCTACCGCGCGTTCACCGACCAGCCGATAGGAGGTCCTTTCGGGATTCGGATCATACGCCCGCCAGAGGAAAGGGAACATGACCAGGTCCTTTGTTACCCAAAGGGCGATAATACCCAGCATTATGGGCGTCGACAGATTCAACCAGTCCTTAACCAGCACAAGGATGAGAACCAGGAGAGTCCAGCCGGGTAGCTGAAAAAGCAGGTACCTTAGAAATATTCGGCCTGACCATACTTCTCTTTCCGGTTTCGCCTTTTCCAGCATTGGACCACCTTCGAAATGAGCGTCTGTTCCACGTTCTCCCACCCGAACAGCCATATTCAACATGCTGCTATTACTCACCCCGCAGGAAGCATGATTGTCTTGAGAGCAGCTTGCCCGGTCCGGCTTCTACTTCCTGGAGCGCGTTGCAAATGGACATTTCGAGTGGGGTTAGCTGGATTGGGATAATATCGCGAATGCGATTTTCGCGGCAAATGACCTCGTTTTTCAAGCCTTCCAGCAGCGGATTGGTTACCCCCGAGGGTACGGGAGTAAAAGAGCTGATAAGGAAGGCCGAAAAGCGCGAGGAGAGAAACGGCCAGGAAAGGATTGTCCTTTTGAGGCCGCGCACGCGGGCGTAAATTTCCATCATTTTACGGTACGTGATTATATCGGGCCCGCCGATGTCGAACTCCGCCCGCTCCGTTTCGGGGTGATCCATGCACCCCATCAGGTATTCAATGACATCCTGGATGTCGATTGGCTGGCAATGGGTGTCGATCCAGCGGGGGGCGACGATCACCGGAAGCCGCTCGACCATGTGGCGCAGCATCTCGAAGGGCGCTCCGCCCGAGCCGATTATATTGGCGGCGCGAAGAATGGTCGTGCTAACGCTGCCCGAGCGCAGGATTTGGGCAACTTCCTGCCTGCTGGCCAGGTGTTCGGAAAGGTCGCTGCCCATCTCACCCAGCCCGCCAAGATATATGATTCTTTTAATTCCGGCATCGGCGGCGGCACGCGCGAAATTCAGCGCGGCCGACCTGTCGCGTTCGGCGAACTTGCGGTTTTCCAAGAGGGTGCGCCCGCCCATGGAGTGGACCAGGTAAAAAGCAGTCTCTATCCCCTCGACGGCCTTTGCAAGCGTGAGCGGCGCGAGCAGGTCGGCTTCGAGGACTTCCGCCTCGACCTGTCCGGCAAAGAGCGCCTTGAACTTCGAGGCGGAGCGAACAATACAACGGGGTCTGATTCCGCGATTCGAAAGCGCGCGGACAAGTCTGCCTCCGACAAACCCCGTTGATCCCGTGACCAGTATGGTCCCGTGAATACCGCCCGGGGTTAAATCCCGCACCCCGGGCCTGACGTTCCCGAGCGCGGCGGATGGGGCCGCCCGGTTTGCCGGAGAGCAGCCCGGATACATTTACACCCGGCTGGGAAATCCCACGGTAAGCGCGCTGGAAGAAAACGTGGCGGCGCTTGAAAACGGTTATGCCGGCATCGCCACCGCCACTGGAATGGCGGCCGTGAGTTCGGTTTTTATCGCATTCCTGAACCAGGGTGACCACGTCGTATCCACCAACTGCATTTACGGGCCGTCGCGGATCATGCTCGAAAAGGAGTTGGTCAGGTTCGGGGTGCGGTCCACATTCGTCGACAGCTCCGATCTGTCCAATGTGGAACGGGCGATCCGGCCCGAAACGAAACTGGTATTCGTGGAATCGCCCATGAATCCCAGCATGAGCATAACCGACCTTCGCGGCGCGGGCGAAATTGCGGCAAGGCATAAACTCCTCTATGTCGTGGACAACACTTTCGCCAGCCCCTACCTCCAGCGCCCGCTCGAACTGGGGGCGGACATCGTGATAAACAGTCTTACCAAGTTCATAAACGGGCACACGGACGTCGTCGGGGGAATGATCGTCACCAGGACGGAGGAGAACCACAAGAGGCTGAAAAAAATCGTCCAGACATTCGGTGGGACAATGGACCCCCACCAGGCCTGGCTGATCCTGCGGGGTGTGAAAACCCTGCCCCTGAGAATCGAGCGGGCGCAGGAAAACGCGATGAAACTTGCCGACTTTCTCAAGTCTCACCCGAAGGTGATCTGGGTGAGCTATCCGGGACTTGCCGAACACCCGCAACACGAAATCGCGAAGAAGCAGATGGACGGTTTCGGCACGATGATATCCTTCGGCGTGAAAAATGGGCTGGAGGGCGGAATCACGGTCATGAACACTGTCGAGTTGATAACGCTGGCCGTTTCGCTCGGAGGGGTCGAGTCGCTGATCGAACACCCGGCGTCCATGACGCATGCCTCATTGCCGCGGGAACAGCGTGAGGAAGCCGGTATCCTCGACGAACTGGTACGGTTTTCCGTCGGGTGCGAGGACTTCGAGGACCTGCGCGAAGATCTCGACCAGGCCCTCGGCGCAATCGGCGATTAGCGGCGCCCCGTCAATTCATGCGCTCAACCATTGCCTTGGCGAATTCCGAGCACTTTACCTCCCGAGCGCCCTCCATCTGCCTGGCCAGATCATAGGTGACTATTTTGTCCTTGATCGTCAACTCCAGCGCCGAGCGCACCAGGTCGGCGGCCTCCGACCAATCCATGTGATCGAGCATCATCGCCCCGGAAAGGATCAATGAGCCTGGATTCACCTTGTCCTGCCCGGCATATTTGGGCGCCGTTCCATGGGTTGCCTCGAACATGGCGCATTCATCGCCAACGTTTGCCCCGGGTGCCATGCCCAGTCCACCCACCTGCGCGGCCAGAGCATCGGAGAGATAGTCTCCGTTAAGGTTCGGGGTGGCAAGGACGCTGTACTCCTCGGGCCTGAGCAGGACCTGCTGAAACATGGAATCGGTAATGCGGTCCTTTATCACCACGCGCCCGGCGGGCGGTTTCCCACCGAACTTTTCCTGAATCTCGCCCTCGGTTATCGTTTCGGCGGCAAACTCCCGGGCGGCTAACTCATAGCCCCATCCGCGGAACGCCCCCTCCGTATATTTCATGATGTTTCCCTTGTGGACCAGGGTCACCGAAGGAAGTCTTTTCTCGATCGCATGCGCGACAGCTCGCCGAACCAGCCGTTTTGTACGATGCTCGCTTATGGGTTTAATGCCGATTCCCGTATCGGGGGCAAGGTCCACCTGGAACCGTTCATGCAAAAAAGCGGACAGGTCCAGGGCCTCCGCGGACCCGGCCTGCCACTCGATGCCGGAGTACACATCTTCGGTATTTTCCCGAAAGATGATCATATCGACCAGTTCCGGCCGGTTCACAGGCGTGGGCAGGCCGGAGAAATACCGGACGGGGCGGATGCACGCGTAGAGGTCAAGTATTTGCCTCAGCCTCACGTTGAGGCTCCTCATGCCGGTCCCCACCGGGGTGGTCAACGGCCCCTTGATGGTGACAACGCTTTTGCGGATCATTTCTATCGTGTGTTCCGGCAGAAACTCTCCCTTTAATGTATTCGCCTTCTCTCCCGCCAAAAGCTCGAACCAGTGGATCTTTCTCAAACCTGAATAAGCCCTGGCGACGGCGCTGTCAAAAACCAGCCTGGAAGCTGCCCAGATATCGGGTCCTATGCCGTCGCCCTCGATGAAACCAACATTGGGATTTTGGGGCACCCGAAGTTTGAGGTTCTTATCCAGAGTGATCCATTCACCTGCAAACCTCTGATCATTCATTCGTTATCCTTTTCGGAATTTCAAAATCCAGGAGGACCCACTCTCCGGCCGCATGCATAACTGTAAGCACTGCACCGCCCTTTTCAAAAGCTGTGCGGACATCCTCGGCCTGTTCGGCCAGGATTCCGCTCAAGACGAGCTTGCCTCCTTCGCGAACCTTGGAAATCAGCTC
>Ga0351930_1036_pt1 | contig 26326 bp, 20 predicted proteins | sample BONcelT113001E10_FD_205823 | JGI IMG/M metagenome (GOLD analysis project Ga0351930, IMG submission 205823) | Enriched cells from coal bed in the Powder River Basin, Montana, United States - BONCAT cells T11 rep2 HSBNCT.T11.300.1.E10 ...
CTTGGGGAGGAAACGTACACGGAATACACGACCCAACACCCTACTTCGACATAGAATCATTCGACATTATCAGAGGTCTGGCAGAAGTTAACGAAATGCTGGGACTACCCCACGCAATACACCTCCACTGCAACGACCTGGGACACCCAGGAAACTTTGAAACCACCCTGGCATCATTCGATATACCAAAAGGAATCAAAGCCAACCCACAAACTGGAAGCCGTGACGCAGTGCTATACGCAACTCACGTGCAGTTCCACAGTTACGGTGGAACAAGCTGGAGAGATGTTGTCTCTGAAGCACCAACTGTGGCTGATTACATCAACAAAAACGACCACATAGTATTCGACGTGGGACAGGTCACCCTGGATGAAACCACCACCATGACTGCAGACGGCCCAATGGAATTCGATCTGCACAGCTTAAACGGATTAAAATGGGCTAACTGTGACGTAGAACTTGAAACAGGTTCAGGACTTGTACCCTTCATCTACGCAGCACGAGCACCAGTACCCGCCTTACAGTGGGCAGTGGGAATGGAACTATTCCTGTTAACCAAAGATGCCGCAAAAGTCTGTCTAACCACTGACAGTCCCAACGCAGGACCATTCACCAGATACCCAAGAGTAATCAGCTGGTTAATGAGTAACAAAGCAAGAAAAGACCTCATTGATGGAGAACTCCACAAATGGGCCCAGAGGAAAAGTAGCATAGCCACCATTGACCGTGAATACAGCTTCCTAGAAATCGCCCAAATAACCAGATCCACACCAGCAAAAGTCCTGGGTCTATCAGACACCAAAGGACACCTGGGAGTAGGAGCCGATGCTGACGTGGCAATCTACAACTTCAACCCAGAAACACAGGACCCATCTGCAGATTACCGAACACTAGAATCCGCAATGCAAAAAGCTGCATACGTATTCAAAGACGGTCAAATTGTGGTCAAAGACGGAACTGTGACCAACCCAACCCTACGCGGACGTAGCTACTGGGTGGACACCAGTGTAGATGAAACCATCTACAACGAAGTAGTGGCCAACGTGGAAAAAACATTCAAACAGTACTACTCTGTAAACTTCGCAAACTACCCAGTGCAAGACGAATATCTTCCACACTCCGCTCCAATTAAGGGGGTGATGCAATGATTACATTGACACCAAAAGAACAGCCAGAAGTACCTCTAGAGATCGACACCATAACTCCAGATGCATTAGCTGGTAAAACCCTTGATGAAATCAAAAACATACCCATCTGGCATGGTAACGGTCAAGTGCCATTAATTGACTTCTTTGAAGTGGAAGGAGAATCAGGTGCCACAGCCGCTGAAACCAAAATCCTCATAGATGGTGATGTTTCCCAGACCAAACGTATAGGACAGGGAATGACCGCCGGTGAAATCACCGTTAAAGGCAGCGTCAATAATTATGTTGGTGCTGAAATGGAAGGCGGATTAATCACTGTAGAAGGAGATGCCAAAGGATGGGCCGGACAGAACATGAAAGGCGGAGAACTGGAAATCATGGGAGATGCCGGTGACTATGTAGGTGCATCATACCGAGGAGACTGGAGAGGTATGAGCGGTGGTAAAATCACCATCCATGGAAACGCCAAAAGTGAGATCGCCGAATACATGAACGGCGGTAAACTAATTGTCAAAGGTGACGTTAGCATCATGCCCGGAATCCACATGAACAACGGAGTCCTGATCATCGAAGGAAACGTCATAGCCCGAGCCGGAGGGGAAATGGCAGGTGGAATTATCGTGATCAAAGGAATCATCGACGAATTCCTGGCTGGCTTCGAATACCTTGGTGTTGAAAAGGACATCGAAGTTGAAGGAGAAGTCATACCCGGAGCATTCTACAAATTTAAAGGAGACTACGCAATCAAAGGAGCTAGTGGAATTATTTACGCTGCAGTAGCAGGTAACGCCCACATAGCTCCCTAGAATGGAGGGATAATTTTGGAACTCGTAAAAAACGTGGTGTGCCCCTTCTGTGGAACACTATGTGACGACATCATCTGTAAAGTGGAAGGCGACGAAATCGTCGGAACCATAAACGCCTGCCGGATCGGACACAGTAAATTCGTCCATGCCGAAGGTGCAATGCGCTGGAAACAACCCCAAGTAAGGGATGAAAACGGCGAACTTGTGGCAACAACCTATGAAGAAGCCATTGATAGGGCTGCTCAAGTCCTGGCTAAATCAAAACGACCATTAATGTACGGCTGGAGCTGTACTGACTGTGACGCTCAGGCTGCAGGTATGGCCTTAGCTGAAAATACCAAGGCTATTGTGGACAACACCGCATCTGTATGCCACGGACCATCAGTACTTGCTCTGCAGGACGTAGGATACCCTATCTGTACCTTTGGAGAAGTTAAAAACCGTGCTGACGTGGTAGTATACTGGGGATGCAACCCCATGCACGCCCACCCACGCCACCTCTCCCGGCATGTATTTGCCAGGGGATTCTTCAGGGAAAGGGGTCGATCCGACCGAAAATTAATCGTAGTGGACCCCCGAGAAAGTGACTCATCAAAACTGGCCGACATACACATTCAGGTAGGATACAACCAGGATTACGAACTCCTGGACGCAATGAGGGCCTGCATGATGGGCCATGAAATTCTCTACGACGAAGTAGCAGGAGTACCTAAAGAAGACATTGAAGCAGTAGTGGAACTCCTTAAAAAAGCCCAGTTCGGTATTCTTTTCTTCGGAATGGGAATCACCCACAGCCGGGGAAAACACAGGAACATCGACACTGCCATTATGATGGTCCAGGACCTGAACAACTTTGGTAAATTCACCCTCATACCCATGAGGGGACACTACAATGTGACTGGATTTAACCAAGTTGCTACCTGGGAAAGTGGATACCCTTACTGTATTGACTTCGCCACTGGAATACCAAGGTACAACCCTGGTGAAACCGGATCAAACGACTTGCTTCAGAGTAAAGAAACCGATGCCATGATGGTCATCGCATCTGACCCTGGAGCACACTTCCCACAGAAGTCCCTGCGGCGTATGGCTGAGATTCCAGTTATAGCCATTGAACCACACCGAACTCCAACCACAGAACTGGCTGATGTCATCCTCCCTCCTGCTATTGTGGGAATGGAAACCGATGGAACAGCCTATCGTATGGAAGGTGTGCCCATCCGGATGAGGAAAGTGGTAAACTCAGATCTACTTTCTGACCGGGAGATACTGGAAAAACTCATGAAACGGGTAATGGAAATTAAAACCGCATCTAAATAAGCCCACGTGGCTTATTTTTTTTTATTTTTTCATTTTTTTTATCTGATTTTTTAAGTGGTTTTACTGCATTAGTGTGCTGTTTTTTTTATTTAAACTGTATATCTCGGGAATTGCACATCTCTCGACTTCTAAAAATAGAAACAAATTCTTTTATCAAGCCAAAAAAACAGGCTAAAAATTTTTATCAATTCACATTCCAAAAAAAAAACGGAATAAACTGGTTAGAGAATAACTCAAAACCAGTTCTAGGAATATTTCTTTAAAACTTTTTCTTTAACTTTTATTAATTTTTAAAGAGCTCACTTTCTTCGGCCTGATTTTCCTTGGCTGTTATATCTTCAGGAGTTAATTTAAATACTGCAGTTGTGTTGCCATCCATTGAAGATTTGTAATTTTCAATGAAACTACCAGTCAATGGTTTTTTGTAGTAGTTTGGCAGGTACTTTTCCACCAGTTTCCAAAGAGTTGTGGCTGCTATTTCAAAATCAACAACTTTTTCTATTTTCCCGAATACCATGACACTCATGTAAGAAGTATCGGCATGGCAAGGCATAGGATCCGTTACTGTTCCAATTTCTTCATAAACAGTGAAAGATACTGGTGGTTCTTCACAGAGGATGTCCACCTTTTTACCGGAACCCATTCCATGGAAAAAAATGGAACCTTCATACCACACGAAGTTCACTGGAACTGCGTAGGGGTAATCATCACCATTCATTGCGATCACACCGGTTCTACTCTTTTTTAGGAATTTTTCAATTTTTTCCTGGTCTTTACAATCTCTCTGTGCGTATTTAACTTTATTCATGTTTACACCTATTTTTTTTAGTAGTTGAGAATTAACGTTAGTTTTTGTAGTGGTCATGGGGCTGTTGGAACTTTATTTTTTTTAAAAAAATTTCACCTTTTTTTCTTCATCTTAACAAATGTTTCGTAGTATGGAGCGCCGTTTCCACAATCACTTATTAAATCCGGTGTTAAGATGTTTACACATTTATTGTACTTATTCCACCCTCCCCTGTTGGTGAGAACATAGTCAGTTCTCAGGGTAGCGTTCTTTTTAGCTTTAACTAAAAGTTTTCCTTGCTGAGATTCTAACCAAATTTCTTCATTTTCTTCAATATTTCTTTCTTTTAGAACTTTAGGATGCACCTGCACTGATAAAACACCAGATCCGTGTTCATTTTCAGGTATTTCTGAGCCTATCCATTCTCGGGGGCTGACTGATAATAAACGAAGGTTAAATTCATCATTTTGTCTGAAATTTCTGTTCAATGTGTTTCCATTTTTAGTGTCCGGTTTTCTGGGGAATTCATATTTTCCAGATTCAGTTTTGAACATGCCATCTGCAAATGGGGTAATTGGGGCTGAGGGGAATCTATGGGGCTTTCTTAGGAGTTCTTCCAAAGGTATTCCGGCCTCGATTATGGGGCTTGCCAGTTTACTCATCCAGTCACGTGGTGATCCAGCCATCTCATCTTTAAAACCTAATTTTGCTGATAACTCTTGGAATATCCTTAACTCCGATCTAGATTCACCAAGAGGCTCAATCACAGGATTCAGGGGTGATATCCAGTTATGGCCATAGCTTCCCACCAGATCTTCATCTTCCAAAAAAGTGGTTGCAGGTAAAAAGAGGTTTGCTACATCTGCAGTGTCATTTAGGAAATGATCTACCATTATAACATCATCAACACTTTGAAACGCTTTTTTCACGAGGGATGAGTTTGCCAACATGGCCAATGGATTCCCTGCAGTGATGAAGATAAGTTTAATAGGCGGATCTTGCATTTGGAGAATAGATTTACCGGTGATGGGTATGGCAATTTTCCTTTGATTAGGTGCCTGGGCATCAAGGGCATACTGGTGGTCAAAATATCCATATTCATCAAAACCATGACTTACACCCCCACCACTTTTACCTATATTTCCAGTAATGGCTGCCAGTGCATCGATGAAACGGAAAGTTAGATGGCTTTGCTGGTAACGCTGCAATCCCCAACCTAAAATTATACTGCTGGGATTACCTGTTGCGTAACATCTTGTGATCTCATATAATTCATTTAAGGGAACATCAGTTATCTTGGAAAGTTCATTCAGGCTGTACTCATTCAACAACTCAATGTAATCCTTGAAATATTTAGTATGGCTGGTTATGAATTCTTTATCGGAAGATCCATCTTTTAATAGTATTATTGCCATGGCCATTGCTAAAAATCCATCAGATCCTGGGGCAGGTTGTAAGTGCATGTCTGATCTTTTAGCTGTTTCGCTGGTGACGGGGTCAATTGTTACTAGCTTAGCACCTTTTTTTCGTGCTTGAAGAAGGATTTTCCACAAGTGAATATCAGTAACCGTTGGATTCCTTCCCCATATCAATATAACATTGCTGTTAAGGTGATCGGTGGGGTCGTGTGAAATTCTCACCCCCATATCCATTTCTTGACCTGCCTGGCCTGTTCCTCCACAAATTGATCCGTAAAGAGTAGAGACACCACCTAACAAGTTAAAAAAACGGCGATTTATGATTCTGAGAGCAGTTCTGGCCCCATATCCTTGATAGTAAAGGATGGACTGGCTCCCGTAATTTTCACAAGCATTTCTTATTTTGTCGGCAGTTACATCCAGGGCTTCATCCCAGCTTATCCTGATCCATTCTCCATCTTCCTTCTTCAGTGGGTGCAATATTCTTCTCTTACTGTAAAAACTTTTTTTTAAATAACTTCTGGTGTTTCCACAGATAAAACCACGAGTAATTTCATGTTCAGGGTTCCCTTGGAGTTTAGTTACCCTTCTATTTTCTACTTGTGCAATTATACTGCACGTTCCAGGGCAGTCAGCTGTACATGTGGTTAAAACTTCCCTCATAATATCCATTCTCTTGCCATGTTTGAATTTTAAATAATTTCAATTTAATAATTCATTTTTTTTAAAAGATTTTCCAAGCATTTTTTCGGTTTTTGTGATCTAGATATTCAGGTCGTGCTTTGTAAGGGCTTAATAAAAGAATATTAAAAAAATAAAGATGAATCAGGGTATTCAAAGTTCATTCGCCTATATTTATGGCTGAAGAAGGACACAAGTCCTGGCACAGTTCACATAGGGTACATTCGGCTCCTGATCCAACAGCAATTCCATCATTTTCCAGCTTAAAAACGGACATCGGGCAGGAATCCACACATTCAGCACATTCTTTACCATCACATTTATCATGATCAATCTCTATTATAGGCATTTTATTCCTCCACATTACTATTCGATTTTATTTCCCGGATAACTGAAGTAAGATAACTTGTTATTGCATTAGTTATGGTCTTATTTTTAGATTCTACTACTTCAATTCCAATTTCCTGCAATTTTTGACGGGGTTCATTCCCTATTCTTCTGCAAAATACTACTTTACAATCTTTCAGGATTTCTAAACCTCTTTTCCAGCGATATTCATGATCATAAATGGGGTTTCTATTTTTTTCCCTTAATTCTACAAATTCAAGACCACTTTTCCCCATCTGGAAGATGAGGAAGTGCTCGGCCTGTCCAAAGTGCTGGTCTACTCTTTCCCCATCGCTAGATGCAACTGCAATCTTCATTTAATCCTCCGGGGGATTGGTTTTTTAACATTAATCCACTATATTATCCCCTTATTCTTTATTCAGTTTATTCAGCCTCATCTTTCCCTATATTTATCATAAGTGCTGTTTTGGGACATATTTCTAAACATTCATTGCACATTTTACAGTACAGGGGGGATGTGACTGTTACCCCATCATCTCTGGTGGTGAAAACATTATTGGGACATACATACGCACATTTAGAACACTTTGAACCAATGCAAATTTTTTGATCCAATGTGATATTGATCATGTACCTATTCCCGATCATGCATCTATCTACCTCTAATTTAGGGCCTCTTGCCATTGTATCATTTATCTAATAACTCGTAACCTGTTTCATCATAGTAATGCTGGATTATGGTGTTTGTTAACTGGTCTAAAAGACTTAAGCCACCTTTATATCCTAAAATACGGATTCTTTGGGCACCAACCCGATCATAAATAGGGAATCCTACTCTATAGAGGGGTATATTTTCAGCAACAGCTATACGGCTTCCGTAAGAGTTTCCCATTAACAGATCTGCTCCTGTTTTTTTAACCTGTTGGTGCAGATCATAGAGGTCCCCACCATTGATCACCACAGGGTTATGAGTTGTTTTGGAGGTGATCTTGTTGATATCTTCCTGGAACTGGTTACTTTTAGTCCCGGTAGCAATAATGGATGGCTCCATACCAAGTTCAACCACAAAACTAACCAAACCTGAGACCAGGTCAGGGTCTCCGTAGATGGCTACTCTCCGTCCATGAGTATAGGCTTGTGAATCAACCATTCCATCCAACAATCTCCCACGATCGCGTTCCAGTGTGGATGGGATGGTTTCAAAATGTTTAAGGGATGAAAGAGTTTCAATGAACCTATCGGTGTTTTCCAGCCCCACCGGGATGGATAATATGGTATGGGGTACACTAAATCTCTTGTTCAATAACTTTCCTCCCGAACTTGCATGTTTGGAGAGGGTTAAGGTGATTTTTGAATTAGCAGCCTGTCTGATTTCATCTAAAGTTGTCCCCCTGGATGGTAAAAATTCAACAGAGCCAGTAAGAGGTGCATTAAGTGATTCGGATGTGTCAGTAATGATAATGCTATTTAATTCCATTAATTTGATGATTTCTTTAATTTCTTCCACATCTGCAGGGGACAAATTCCCGGGGATAATGTTAATCACATCGTGTTTTTCTTCACTTTCAGGGGGTAAGGTGAGATTCCTTAGGAGTGAGTTAATGGTTTTATCATAACCTTCCACATGAGAACCACTGTAACTTGGTGTGGAAATTGACACTATGGGGGGGAATTCCTCTCCATGATTTTTGAGATAAGATTCACGGAATTTCTTTATTATTCCTTCAACATCATCGCCAATGGTTTCAGTAAGGCAACTGGAAGTGACACCAATCAAAGTGGGGTTGTACTGTATTTTAATGGTCTCCAATGCTTTTATTAGGTTTTTTTCACCACCATAAACTACGGTGCTTTCACTTAAAGAAGTTGATGACACGTTAATTGGTTCCCTGAAATGACGGCATAGCTGAAAGCGCATGTAAGTACTGCATCCTTGTGAACCATGAATGAGGGGCATGGCACCTTCAATACCCAGAAGTGCTTGAACTGCACCCATAGGCTGGCACATCCTGCAGGGATTAACCACTGCAAATTTTTTCTGATAAGGGGGTTCAGACTTTTTTTCACATCCAGATTCATCATGAAATGAATCGTTATTGTAGTTATCATGAGCCTTGTACAATCTTAGTCACCTCCTTTCTGGGTTTCTTCTCTATAGATTTGGCAGTTAAAATGTCAGGTTTAGCTGGTGGTTTAATTTTAGGGGAGTGATTCCATACTGGGCTGGAAACTGCACGATCCACTTCACGGGCGAAGTTTAAAAACCCTTTAAAACCAGCAAAAGCGCTGATACGGTCATGATTGAAGTCACAAAAGGCAATTCCCATTTTCAGTGATAAATACTTTTCTTTGGCTCCAGAAACCAGTAAATCGGGTTTATATTTGCCTAGGAGTCGGGCTAGTTCCATGGCATTGGCATCATCCACAACCAGTGTTCCATCCCGTACAGTTTCTTTGATACGTTGATAATCTTCAGGAAGACCGTTCTGAGTTCCAGTCAGTAAAACTTCCATTCCCAGTTCCTCAAATGCCCGGATAAGGGACCAAGCCTTATTACCCCCCACGTACACCGCTACTTTTTTACCACTTAAACGTTGGCGATAGGGGATAATAGACTCTTCTACACCTTCTGTTCCCGATTTAATAATTTTTTCAACTGTTTCCATCATTTGGGGGTCATTGAAAAATTTAGCAATAGCCCTTAATGACGCAGAGGTTTCTTCCACTCCAAAAAAGTTCACCCTTATCTGGGGAATGTTGTAGAGTTCTTCCATGGCATCTGCCAGGTAACGAGATGATTTCTGGCACTGTACCAGGTTTAACTGGGCTAAATTGGCCTGGGCTATCTCTTCAACTGTAGAATCTCCAGTCACCACTGCCTGTATGGAAACACCTATTTTTTCCAGGAGTGGTTTAATTGCCCAGAAATCTCCAGCAACATTGAATTCTCCCAGGATATTCAGGCTATGATCTGTGTTCTGGTGGTCTTCTAATCCCTTCCGGTTTGCATTTCCTTTATTTTGGGGAGGTTCTGTTCCAATAAGATGCTCAAGAAGGGCATCACATGCCAGTTGATGGCCCAAAGATTTGTTAACACTCCGGAAACCTTCTGATTGAACTGGTATAACTCTTGAACCTGTGATTTTCCCTGCTTCACTGCAAACTCTTTTAAGGTCATCTCCAATCAATCCTACCACACAGGTGGCATAGACGAAAATGGCAGCAGGCTCGAAAATCTGGTTTAACTCTATTATAGTCTCCAGGAGTTTTTTTTCCCCTCCAAATACAATATCTCTTTCTTGGAGATCAGTGGAGAACCCATTACGGTAAAGTTCAGAACCAGAAGAACGGGTTCCCCGAATATCCCAGGTACAGGAGGCACAGCCCAGTGGGCCGTGTACCAAGTGGATGGCGTCAGTAATGGGCATTAAAACCACTCTGGCCCCACCATAGACACAGGATCGTTGGGTGACCATTCCGGGAACACTAGCCTCATTACAGGAAGGAATTGAATTTGTTCCATCTTTTTTAACACACATGTGTTTTTTACGAGATTTAAGAGTATTTATAATCTCAGCTGGAATTTCAGGAACCCTGATATCCATTTCAGACTCCTTCAAAACTCTGATATTAGCCAAATCATTGAAAAAAGTCGTTCCATTCTCTGTTTTACGATCCTGTAGATGATTGTTATTTTTATTTTGCATTAGATGACCATTAATTTTCATTTATTATTTCTAAGACATTTACCCTTATTTTTTAAAATTTAAAAAAATATAATGACTTTTCACTGTTGTAATTTCCAGTGTTCTTTGTCATAATATTTTTCAAACACGGTATTGGTTATTCGGTCTATCAGGTTAACTGACCCATTGTATCCAACAATAGGAATTCTATGATAACCTACTCGATCATATACTGGATATCCAACTCTTATAAGTGGAATATCTAGTTGTTTACCAAATAATCTTCCATCAGAGTGCCCAATCATTAGTTCCACCGGATCTTCCTCCAATCGAACTTCTAAAGCTCTCAGATCGCTTCCTATCATTACATCAACTGTTTCATCAGATTCTTTGGCCACGGTTTCCATTTCACTGACGAATTCTGGGTTTTCAACACCAGTACAAACCACTGATGGGATCATACCCAGTTCACATACAAAACGGGCAATACCTGCGCTTATGGCTGGGTCTCCGAATATGGCCACTTTTCTCCCGAAAAGATACCTTGATGAGAGATCAGCCATTGAATCAATTAACAGTCCTCTTTCATCTAGAATAGAATCAGGGACCTCTAAGTCGGTGAATTTCTTTAAATTCCGAATGAACTGGTCTGTATTCTGAACTCCTATGGGTATAGGGCCCACTGCAGCCGGGACATTGTATTTTTTCTCCAGTGACTGTGCACCGGAACCTGCATATCCACATAAGGATATTGTTCCCAGACTGTTTGAAGAATCAAATATTTCTTCAACAGCGGTCCCTCCTTTGGGATAAAATGGTTTTGTCTCAGTTACGGAAGGTCGCAGTGGTGAATCAAATGGATCCGAGATATCGGTAAGCACAATGCCTTCAACTCCCATTAAGCTTAGAATATGTTTTATTTCTCGGATATCTCCAGGGTTCACTATTCCCGGGATTATATTAATTTTTCCATTTGGATCGGTAGGATCCTCTGCTAAGTTATTAACTAAGGCTTTAATGGCATTATCATAACCTTTAAAATGGTTTTCAACAAAACTAGGCGTGCTTATGGGCACGATTTTTATTTTATCTGCTTCTGCTGCTCCCATTTTTTGTTTTAGTTCTTCCCGGGCTATTTTTATGAAACCCTCCATGTCATCCCCAATAATTTCACTGGAACAGGTACTTATGGCACCTATTACGCTGGGTTTGAACCTAGTTGCCAGATTTCCAATACCGGATATCAGGTTTTTCCTTCCACCGAAGACAGCAGCGTCTTCGTGCAGTGATGTTACCGCAATTTCTGATGGTTCACGAAAATGGCGTGAGAATGAATACCGGACGAATGTGGAGCATCCTTGAGAACCGTGGACTAATGGGAGCCCTCTTCTTATCCCTGCAACTGCGTACATGGCACCCATGGGCTGGCAGGTAACCAGAGGATTAATCACTGCAGTTCGATCCCTTTTCATTACATTGGCACAGCTCATCACAGGGCCTCCTTTTGTTTTTCTTTTTCAGGGACATTTATCTCTGTGTCCTGTTTCATTCCTTCTATTTCTGCCTCTATTTCTTCTTCATTATTGATTGTTTCTTCAAATTCCAGCATGTTCCACACCGGGCTGTATATGGATGCGTATATGTCCTGAGCCAGGTTCAAAAATCCTTCAAAGCCCATGTATGGTCCATTTTCGTAAGAATGGATTAAAACGCAGGGAACTCCCAACTTATGGGCTATGTACTTCTCTTTTATACCGGAAAGGATTATGTCTGGTTTGTAGACTTCTATGATTTCTTCCAGTTCCAGTGAGTTGGGATCGTCTAATATTACGGTTCCTTCGCCTACACGTTCTTTGATCTTTTCATATCCATCTTCGTGTTCAAACATGGTTGAAACGGCAACAGTTTCCATTCCTAGGTGTTCTTTTAATGGTTCAGGAAGGTGCCAGTTTTTAGGTCCTCCTGAAAATACCCATACAGTTTTACCCTGAAGTTTCTCTTTATAGAAATCTAATTTTGGCTGTATTTCTGTCATTTCACGTTTTATGAGTTTTGCAGCGTTTTCTTCAAGTCCAAAATGTTTAGCTACGGTCATCAAGTTTTCTGCACAGTATTTTGGCCCGAAAAAGTCCACTTTAATGTAGGGGATACCATATTTTTCTTCGATTAAGTCGGCAATGTATGTGGCTGATCTCTGGCACCTCACCAGACTTAATTTAGCCCTATGCATCCAGCAGATCTCGTCATGACTACAATCTCCAGTGAATTTGGAGAGTAAGTTAATTCCAATTTCGTCAAAGTACTTTTTTAAGACCCACAAGTCTCCGTCTATGTTGTATTCCCCGATAAGGTTGATATCATATGGTGTTGTCTCTGGAGGTTCTTTGGTGCCCACCAGTTTGTTGAAGAGGGTTAAGTTACCCACATGGTGCCCTTTAGACTGGGTAGGTCCTGAAAACCCCGGAGCATTGAAGGCTATCACGTCTTTTCCAATTTCTTCAGATAGTTCTTTGGCCACTGCATCCATATCGTCACCTATAAGTCCGGTGGTACATGTGGCGTAGGTGTATATGGCGTTGACGAATGGGAATTCTTTAGCAGCTTCCAGAACAGATTGTCTGAGTTTTTTCATCCCTCCGAAAACCACATCTGATTCTTTAAGATCAGTTCCCATTATGTATTTCAGGTTAAACTGGTCAATGGGAACTTTATCTCCGTTGGGAAGATCTGGTGAAGTGGGATATCTTTTACTTCCGCAACCGTATGTGGTACATCCTACTGGGGAATGGACTACATGGATCACATCCTTTACAGCTCCGGTTATAACACCTTTAACTCCTGCAAATGCACATCCACGTTCTGTCATACATCCGGGAATGGTGGTTGTATTACATTTTGGGATTTCTTCGGTTGGATCAGCTGAATCTTTCACATAGGTATGTTTTTTTCTATCTGGAATTTCTTTATCCACTTCAAAAAGTTCATAGGGCATTTTTACTCTCCTAAAATGCTAAATTCTCCGTTATTTTTTTTTATTGAATAATTTTATCTTATTATCTCCTGTTAAGCATTAATCTTAATATAAACCTAAATCAGGGCTTTTGTCCCTCGTTCATTCGTTCTTACCCTCACTGCCTCATCTACAGGGCATACAAATAATTTACCATCACCGTTTTGTCCGGTCTGGTTAACTCTCATAATGGCTTCAACAATTAAAGAAACATCTTCATCAGGTACAATTAGCGATATAAGTCGTTTAGGTATGTATCGCATGGTACCTTCCTCTTTTAGAAGGGTTTCGTTCTGTATGTCGAAGGATACCTCTCCAATTATTGCTTTTTGTTTTCCTCGCCCCATTACTCTTTGTGCAGTCATTGCAGGAAATCCAAGGGCGTTTAGAACGTCCTTAGTTTGAGTCATTTTGTTGGGGCGGATGATTGCGATTATTTCTTTCATTAAATGCACCGACTTTTATTTCCCATAAATAAGGTTAAAGTTCATTACTGCGCGTTCTTACGGTGTAAGCTTCATCTACCGGGCTTACGAATATTTTACCGTCACCAAAACTCCCGGTAAATGCAGATTCATTTATTAAATCAACAATTTGGGGAGTGGCATCGTCTTCTGCAACCAGTAGAATCATGGTTTTGGGTAATTCGTCGTAGTAGATTTTATCCACCTGAATACCCTTCTGTTTTCCACGTCCAATGACATCCATTTTGGTTAAAGCCACATAACCCGCTTCTGATAGTGAATCAACAACTTCTTCCGTTTTATCTGGACGTACAATTGCTCTAATCATTTTCATTTTCTTAATCACCATTAAATTATTGAAACTTAATGTCATGGTTATTTTATTACCATCCATTTAGTTTCGGGGTCTTTTTCTAGTCTACTAGGCTTTTTAATCTACTAGGCCATATTCCATAACCATTTCTTCCAGTTCTTCCATACTCATTGGTTTGGGAATCACGAAATTTTCGTTTTCTATGATTTTTTTACCCAGTGCCTCGTATTCATGGGCTTGATTACATTCTTCATCAAAGTCAACTACAGTTCTTTTGTTGAACTCTGCTTTTTGTACGATGTTATCTCGAGGAACGAAATGTATCAGCTGGGTCCCGATACGTTTACAGAATTCTTCCATGAGTTCTTTTTCCCCATCCACGTTTCGACTGTTACAGATTATTCCTCCCAGCCTTACTCCGCTTTGTTCTGCGTATTTTACCATACCTTTACACAGGTTGTTGGCAGCGTACAGTGCCATCATTTCCCCGGAGGCTACCACGTAGATTTCTTCTGCTTTACCGTCCCTGATGGGCATTGCGAATCCTCCGCACACAACATCACCCAGAACATCGAAGAAAACAAAATCATTGTCTTCATAGACTTTCAACTGTTCCATGATGGTTATGGCAGTTATAACTCCTCTACCTGCACATCCAACACCAGGTTCGGGCCCTCCAGATTCAACACATTTTATCCCTTCGTAACCGGTGGACATAATTTTGTCCAGGTCCATACAGGCTTCTTCGCCCTCTTCCCGGAGGGTGTCCATCATGGTTGTCTGCATTTTTCCCCCAAGGATCATTCTGGTACTGTCTGCTTTGGGGTCACAGCCGTGTATCATCACTTTTTGATCGTGAAAGTGTGCCATGGCTGATGCGGTGTTTTGAGTAGTTGTTGACTTTCCAATTCCACCTTTACCGTATATTGCTATTTTTCTTACCATTTTGACCTCTCTTGTTTGGTTTTCCAATAAGTTTAACCGGAAGAAGGAAACATACTTCCGACAACTTAGTGTTGGAAATCATATTATATAAATGTTGGGGTAAGAAGAAGTTTTTCTAAAAAATTTTTAATAACTACTTAGAAAAGTAGTTAACTATTTAATTCAGTTTAACTAAGATAAATATCCTTTTCCAGGGACAGTTCCCTAAATCAATACTAATTTAACGTAATAATAGATTTTAAGGGATGCACGCCATTCTTTTCCCAATATCCATCACTTTGACATCTATCCCATAGATCTGTTTCATATTTTCAGTGGTGATCACATCTTCGGGTTTACCAATGGCCAGGAATTTTTTCCCATCCATAAGGGCCACTTTATTGGCGGAAATAAAGGCATGATCCGGGAAATGGGAGGACATTATCACCGAAAGACCCGCACTGGCCAATTTTTTTATAATATTAAGGGTTCTGATCTGATTGCCAAAATCCAGGTGAGAAGTGGGTTCATCCAGAATAAGAATACTGGGTTCCTGGGTTAAAACCCGGGCAATGAATACCAGCTGCTGTTCACCACCACTTATCTCCGTGTAGGGTTTATCCTTCATATACTCAATATTGAGAGATTTAAGGGATTTAAGAGCAATCTTATAGTCTTTTTCTGAGGGGGATTCAAACATGTCCAGGTGGGGGGACCTACCCATTAATACCACATCCAGGACAGTAAATGGAAAGGTGGAATTATGGATCTGGGGGATGTAACCGATCTTCTTGGCCAGATCTGCACGGGAAAATGAATTCATATCCTGGCTATCAATAAGGATCTCTCCAGAATGGGGGTTCATCAGACCAGTTAAACATTTGATCAGGGTGGTTTTACCGGTACCATTGGCACCTAAAATACAGAATATATCTCCGCTGGAAACACTAAAATTAATGTCCTCAAAAATATTGTTGTTATCCTCATAAGCAAATGAACAATCTTTTATCTCCATAATGGGATTCATACCCACACCTCTTTACTTTTTCTGAGAAGATATAAGAAGAAAGGAACTCCAATAAGCGCGGTAAGTATTCCTATTGGAATTTCAACCGTGGTGAGTGTTCTGGTAACATCATCAATTAGTAAGAGGAAAAAGGCCCCGGTAACTACGCTGGCGGGTAAGAGAATTTTATGATCGGGTCCCACAATCATCCGGGTAACATGAGGTATAACCAGACCCACCCAACCTATAATTCCACAAATACTAACTGATGAAGCGGTTACTACGGTACAGCATAGGATTATAATGGCCTGTAACTTTTTGGTATCCACGCCCATGGTCTGAGCTTCCTCCTCACCCATGGAAATAACGTTAATCCGCCAACGGATAAGAAGAAGGATTATTATTCCTATTATAACTGGAATTCCCATCATAACCAGTTTTTCCAGGGTCACTGCTGAAAAACTTCCTAAAAGCCAGAAAACAATGGTGGGGAGTTGTTGGTATGGGTCAGCAACGTATTTGGAAAGGGCAATCATGGCGCCAAAGAATGATTCAATGGCAATCCCACATAAGATAAGGGTGAGAATGGAAGTTCCCTTAAATGTTCGACTTATAAAGTAGGTGAGTCCCACTGCAAGTAAACCACCGAAAAAGGCGGAAACCTGGATCAAAATGGTTCCTAATGATAATAATATGGCTAAAGATGCTGCAAAACCGGCACCGGCAGAAACACCAAGTTTATCCGGTGCCACTAATGGGTTTTTAAACAATCCCTGGAAAGATGCTCCGGCAATGGATAGTGCCGCCCCCACTAACATGGCCGCCAGTATGCGTGGTAATCTCACCTGGAATATTACAGTCTCCATTGATGGGGGGACTGTGGAGTTGATGGGCAACACCTTGGAAACCAGGGTAATCATCACATCATAGGGTGCAATTGGATACCTCCCAACTAAAAAGGAAAGAAAAAATAGGATAATTAGGGGTATGCAAAGTAACATAGTTACTGATATATTGTGCTTGGCGATTTTGTCCCTGATTCTTGTCTTGAGCATGTCTTATCACCCTGGTAGTAATGTCTCTATTTAAAGCTTATTTTTCATAGAAGGGGTGATTATCTCTGTTTTACCCTGATTTATCCTTGGATTAAACTCTAATGGTCCATAAGCACTACTCGTCATGTTTTCAAACCTGATGAAGTTATTATAGTGTTCAATTCATCATCAGTCAGGTTATAATGATAGAAATTGGAGTAAAATTCTCGGGTAATGGTCTTTAAGTCCATGTCACTGAACCGGTCGGGGTAGAGTACTTTGGCGGTCCAGGGAATTCCTAGGATGGTGTTAGCTCCGGGTGGGTTTTCAAACCAGTTAAAGGGTGAATTGGGCACCAAATAAACCTGTTTATCCTTAACTGCTTTCACATTTTGCCAGAGGGGATCTGAATAGATATTCTTGTAGAATGTCTCATCACTGACAATTATAACATCTGGATTCCATTTAAGGACCTGTTCGATGGAAACCCCCACGCTGCCCTTGGTTATGGGAACCTGGGCCACATTTATACCGCCACACATTTCTATCAGTTGGGTGTGGGATGATCCAGAGGGATTGGTCATAAGGCCGGTACTGTCCCGGGCGTAGTAAACACGTTTTTTCTCATTTTCAGGTATGGATGAGGTTTTACTGGCTACTTCACTGAGCATTTTCTGATGGAAGGACACCAGTTCGCTGGCCTTTTTCTGTTCACCAACAGTTTTACCAATGAAGCTTATGGAAGCATCAATGTTGGTTAAATTGTTATCTCCTTCCACATCTAGAAGTGGAATCACTCCCAACTTTTCCTGCATATCATTTACATCCTCTAAGGTAGTCCCATGCCCCACAAAAACCAGATCAGGATTCATGGATATGAAGGTTTCATAGTTGGCATCTTTTTTACCTCCACCCATCACCGGAAGGGATTGATACTGGGTGGGCATGAACCTGTTCTGCGTTGCACTTCGATTGGAATCCCATCCAATGAGCTTGTTTGGGACCAGCATATACACTTGCACCGTAACCGAATTGGAAAGGGATGCCACTCGACTAACATTAAGGGGAACCTGCACATTCCTGCCCAGCATATCAGTGATCTGGGTCTGGTTGCTGGTGTTTGTCTTCAAAGTATTGGTATACAAAGCTAGACCGCTGATGATGATTAATAACATCACCACAATTATCAAGATTTTTTTATTCATATGGACCTCTCAATAGGCTATAAAGGACTAATATTCCTTTTATACACTGGAATTATTAATTAAATATTATTTTTGATTATCTGAAAATTTTCTGGTGCTTGCATGATTAAATTTCGCCTAATTATTCATAATTTCTTTGGATATGTATATATACACATGTCATTATAGTAAATAAAAATTTTCCTAAAAAAATTTTTCACAGGAGGAAAAAATTAAAGGGGGTAACAAAATGGATAAAAATAAAATAATTGTTTATATTAGTGCATTTTTCCTATTAGTTTTTGCAACAGTAGGATCAGCTTCTGCAGGTGCAGATATAGCTGTTTCTTTTGATAAAACTACGGCAAATGTGGGGGAACAGGTGATGATGATGGTCACTGTTACCAACACCGGCCCTGGTGATTTAAGTGATATAAAGGTTTCAGCACCCATTCCTGCCGGTATGAAATTCATGACCAGCACCACGGGAACCACCAAAAATCTTTACAACTCCACTACCGGAATCTGGCAAGTCGACAATCTGAAACTATCCTCCAAGGAAGGGGGAAAGAAAACCCTGAACATAACTCTGGAAGTACTACCCGAACTGGCTGGTAAAACAATAACTGCCAATGCTAGTTTTTTAAGTGTGACTGACAGTTCTACTTCGGCTCCACTAAAATCAGCAGAAAGCCAGCCTCTGGCAATTGGTAACAATGGAGGAAACACCACGACCAACACCACCTCAGCCGCTGCAACCAATACGCCCTGGGGGACATATGCCCTGGTGGGAATTGTCATTTTAGCAATTATTGGCGGGGGATGGTATATGATGAAGAGGAGATAGGAATCAATATTTCCTCTTCTTATAATTAAGACCCACCACATTGCACAAATCCGAAAAATCTATTAAAAATTGAATATATTTTAAAAAAACCAGGATAGCTTGTAAAAATATTAATCTTTTTATCAATTGAATCATGTAAGTTTCATCAAAAAATATGAGGGACAAAAACTATGAAAATCGTTAAAATAATGTTAACAGTCTTGATAAGTGCTTTGATTGTAGTTTCAACTGCAGGATCTGCATTTGCCGGTGCAAATATTGCTATTTCCTTAAGCCCCACTTCGGCAGAGGTTGGTGAAGAAGTGACCATGACCGTGGTCATTACCAACACTGGACCTGGCGATCTGAATGATGTAAATGTTTCCGCACCACTACCAGCAGGTTTGAAATTCCTAACCAGTGCTACTGGAACCACCAAAAATCAATATAATAACGTCACTGGTTTATGGCAAGTGGATAATTTGAAAATGACTTCACAGGGTGGTGGTAAGAAAACACTAACTGTAACTGCCGAGGTACTACCCGGAGCTTCCGGTAAGACTTTAACAGCCACTGCCGCATTTTTAAGTGTACGAAACAGTTCAGGATCATTACCTCTAAAATCCGTTCAGAGTACAATAACCGTTAAATCAAATGATACCAACACTAATACTGGGGGAAACACGGGAAATACTGGATCTACAGGCAGTACAAGTACTTCAACTCAGGTAGCTGCGCAGATGACTCCTGTTTCAAAAACCAGCTTGGTAGCAGCCAAACTTAATGATAATACCACCAATTCCAGCAACCCCTTAAACTTGCCACAGGAAAATCCGGGCAAAGCTTATGACGTGTACAATTCTACCGAAGATAATACCAAAGTCCCTATGAGCACCTATGCCATTGTGGCTCTGGTTGGAATTGGAATCGTCATTGTAGTGGGATACTATCTGGGAACCAGGAAAAAAATATAAATACGCTCCCTTCTTTATTTATTCCCCTATTTTTTTATTTTTTTTGGACAAAGCCCACCCAATTGTAATTCTTTAATGAATTATTTAATCCTAATGATTTATTTCCAATATAATGATTCTTTTTATCCTCATTCCTTTATCCTCAGTATAAAACAGCATTAATGGTTAATTATTAAAACAATAAAGCATTTAGGTTTAAATTAATCAAAATAAATAATGACGGTTTAATGACGTTTTTTTTTAGAAATAAAAAAATAAAAAGGGGAAATTATTAGTTATTTTTTCCTGCTTAGGGTTATTCCGCTTCCTATGGATAGGATGGCTAGGATTAGTCCGGTTAATGGTGCTCCGGTAGTTTGCATGGGTATGGTTGCTGCTTGGACGGTGTTGGTGTTGGTTGCTGCTTGGACGGTGTTGGTGGTTGGTGTTGCGGCGTTTACCTGTAATGTTCCGATGTTGTTGATTAGTCCGGGGTTGTAACCATCTACGGTGACTGATGGAACTATGTTGAATGTACCAGCGCTTAGTATGTTGAGGTTGAGCCATAGGTATGGGTCTGTTCCTCCGGCGACGTTTCCTACGGTCCAGGTTAGTGTTCTTGTGTTGGGGTCGTAGTTTACGGTTCCTTGGTCTACGTTTGCGCCTGCGTATTCTACTCCTTCGGGTATTACGTAGGTGAATACCACGTTACTTGCATCTCCAGGTCCGTGGTTACCTAGTTTGAAGGTGTAGGTTACCTGGTCACCAACTTGTGGGTTGGTGATGGATGGGGTGATTTGTACGTAGACGTCGGATTTGATGTTGTAGGTCTCGGTTTGTGTTGTGCCCTGGTTTCCGGCTGCGTCTATGGCCATGAATTTCAGGGTGGTTGTGGTGTTGATGTTGATGGGTCCGGTGTACTGGGTGCTGCTGCTGCTGGTTGGTTCAGTTCCGTCGGTAGTGTAGTAGATGGTGGTTGCACTTTCATCATTAGCAGTTAAGACCACAGATTGGGCAGTGTCGTAATTTCCTCCAACAGGATTAGCAGTCACTGTAGGTGCTGTAACATCATTAAAAGTGACGGTGTAGCCACTTGCAGCATTGTTAGTCCAGCTAATTCCCTGACCCTGGTTTGAACCACCACACCATGCGTAAGCATTGAATGCTAAGATTGAATTCAAGCCAGTAACGTTGAATTCTATCTTCGCATCACCATGATCTATTGCCGCGTTGTTGATGTTACCGACATAAAGGTCTATGAACATCAAATATTCAGCGGTTGATGGATCACTGGTATTCTGACCAGCGTAAAGGGGTAAAGACCAAACTCCAAGTCCTCCAGGGCCTGGTTTATAAACATGAGGTCCGTAAAGGAAATCATTTACATTGAAAGTCTCGTTAACCGCACCAGTGATGTAATTAAGTACGGTAGGGTAACCTCCAGTTACAGTCCAATTATAACCACTAGAAATGATCTGCAGACTGAAATTATCGGATATAGGTCCTTTAACAGAAGCTAGAAGGATTATTTCGTCATTATATCCTCGACCACCTGTGGTGGAAATATAAAACACTCCAGATGAGTTTGTACTTGTAACCTGGATTGCAGTTACTTGACCACCAGTGTTACTTGGATCAGTAGTGATGTGTAGCTGGTTTAAACCTCCTCCATCGGCTTTGATGTAGTAGGTACCATTAGGTCCACTAAATACTGTACCATCATCGAACTTTGCACCACCAAAGTTTGATACGCTGATAAAAATATGCCGGTTAGAAGGTAACAGGCCAGTGGCGACTGTGATAAAATCATTCCTGCTTATAGTATCACTACCATCAGCGTTAGATGCGGTATGGGTGACTGTGTAATTTCCAAGAGCATGATAGGTGTGGTTAGGGTTCTGTTCATTTGAACTTGATCCGTCACCGAAATCCCAGCTCCAGGCAGTCGGATTTCCAGTTGATGTGTCTGTAAACTGCACAGAAAGTGGAGATATGTCACTGGTGTCATTTGCAGTGAAATTGGCCACTGGTTCAGCAGCACTAACACTTCCACACAGAATCAAAACCATAAAACAGCTAAGTGCTATAAATATTGTCTTTTTGTTCACTTTATCACCTCCATTTATTATTTTCAATATTTATAATCGACATGTAAGAGTTTACAAATCAATTATATAAACCTTTACATAACCGAGATTTTTTAGTTAAAAAATAGCTTATTTAGATCTTATAATATATATTAAAAGAAATAATCTACTTCAAAGATCTAAAAAATAATTTAAATATATTTATCTTAGTTTTAAGCAATTAAATTTCGATAGGGGGTTTATGTATTCATTCGTTTTCATTATGTATATAATTACATGTCGAATCGTTGATACTTTTTTTTATATTTTAGTAAGGACTTTTACTAAGAATTTTTATTTTAATAATAACTATAGTCAATTGCTTTAAAAAAATTAGAAACTTTGCTAACCTTATAGAACTGTGTTAACCTTAAAATTGTGTTAACCCAGAAGAGCTCAGAATATCTGACACTTCGCCATCAGTTAAATTGTAATGGTAGAATTCACTGTAGAATTCCTTGGTGAGAATTTTAATGTCCAGATCACTGAATTTATCAGGGTAGAGTACTTTAGCAGCCCATGGTATTCCAATTATGGTGTTGGCTCCTGGTGGGGTTTCAAACCAGTTAAATGGGGATTGCGGTGCCAGATATACTTGCCTGTTTTTCACGGCATTAACCGTCTGCCAGGACTGGTTGGAGTAGATGTTCTGGTAGAACTGCGAATCACTGGTGATGATAACATCCGGGTTCCACTGGGAAACCAGTTCCATGGAAACCCCCATAGCGCCCTTGTTTGCCGGAGATTGGGCCACGTTCACCCCTCCGCAGAGGTTTATAAGCTGGGTCTGGGGTGATCCCGGTGCAAAGGTGCTTAAGCCATTGGCACCCTTGGCATAGTAAACCCTCTTTTTCTCAGATTCAGGGATACTTGAAACCGTGTTCTTAACCTTATCTGTAACATTTTTGTAGAAACTGACCAGTTCATTGGATTTATTCTCCGCTCCTAAAACTTTGCCCATGAAGTTGAGGGAGGGCACCATCTCGGTGAGGTTGTTATCTCCTTCCACATCCAGGACTGGAATCTGGCCAAATTTTTCCTGTATTTTGTTAACTGTTTCCTTATCCTCCCCGTGACCAACAAAAACCACATCTGGATTCTGAGCTATGATGGCATCGTAGTTGGCGTTCTGCTTACCACCCTTCAGTACCGGTAGGTTCTGATACTCTGCAGGCAGATAACGGTTCTCTGACGAGGTTCGGTTAGAATTCCAGGCGATCATCTTATCCGGGGCCAGCATGTAGAGTGAAACAGTTACGGATTCTGACATGGCGTAGGTTTTATTTATCTGAGTCGGCACGTCAACGTTTCTTCCGAGCATATCCGTACTTCCACCCAATAGATTAAAACCAGAATTAAAGATGTAAATTCCAATAACACCAATGATAAGTATAACTCCAATTATGGCCATTGCCTTGTATTTTCCATCGTTCATTTTACCCTCTTAGTAAGACCTTTTTTTTGAGATGATTTTAAGTTAAACGATGTGGCTTAATAAACATATTGAATTTAATTAAATATTTTGTATTAAAAAATAGGGAATAAATCATTTAAAATGCTTATAAAATGCCATGTTAATAAATTTTAATTATTTTTAATTTTATATACAATTTAGATAGTTAATAATCTTTAAATAAAATTTTAATCCATATTTTTTCTCGATTTTTTTGAAAATTTATTTTTGATGGCACCATATAAAACTTTATATATACAAGATATGTTAATCTATGCATGTCGATTTTAAGTTTATTTAATATAGTATCGGGGAGATGAAGTTGAAAAAGTATGCAATATTTTTGGCAATCACCTGTGTTATGGCTCTAATTATGTGTGGAAGTGCAACTGCTGACCAGACCGTGATCCCATCATCCATGGATCAGAATTTAACAGTGTCCAATGATAATGGGGCACGATACAATGCTAATGAAAATGTTACTGGTCAAAATAACACCTATAACTTCTTCAATTCTTCAAGTCAGAGCGCAACACAGGGCCAGAATGCATTACACCTGACTACCAATAACAGCACTGATGCTGGGGGTGTTGTTTTTGTTAACTCATCATCCGGTGTTTTCTACATGAGCGACACCGGTGGCAGGGGATGGAATGATAACGGTATTTTAATGATTGCCATAAACGGCACAATCCCTGATAATTTTTATGTTATCATCACTGCCAGCGGATACCAGTGGGTCCCACTTTACTATGAACTGCACCCTGACCCGGCTAACATGACCTACGTAATCGGAACAGTCAATGAAACCTTTACCAAAGAAGACTTCTTATACGGCCCCCAGACCTGGAAACCCTGCCCAACCAGTAATTATCCCATTTATGAAGGCCAGGATACCTATAACCTGACCAACACCTTTAACATCATGTTCATCGATCTATGGGCTGGATTCATCGGACCCAATACCCGAAGCCTGTACCCTGATTACACCTTCATTGACAATGGAATGATCAAGATAAACTATGAATTTTTCAACCTCCCTGAAGGATCCCTGGCAGCATTCGGAGCCTACGCCTACTGCCAAAGCTCAAAACAGGGTGAAGGAATTCGATGGGTTAACCGGGTTAGCGGTGCCGGATCATCAGGGTACTACGTTAACGGTGTGGCCAGCACCCCCACTGCAGATTTCACTGCCAACCCCACCCAGGGTACAGTACCTCTTAATGTACAATTCAATGACCACTCAACTGGAACCAAACCATTAACCTACGCCTGGGAATTCGGAGATGGCTCAACTTCCACCGAACAGAACCCAACACACACCTACACCACTCCTGGAACCTACACTGTCAAGTTAACTGTCATCAATGCAGTGGGCAGTTCTGAAAAAACCATAACCATTATCACCAGTGACAGTGACATTGTAGCCCCAACACCCACCGCAAACTTACCCAGTGGATCATACAACACCACTATAAACGTGAATCTAGCTGCCACCGATGACATTGATCCCAACCCTAAAATATACTACACCCTGAATGGAAATGACCCCACCACCAGCAGCACACTCTACACTGGAACAATAACTATCACTCAGGAAGGAAAAACGACCCTGAAATTCATTGCAGTTGATGCATCGGGAAACATCTCCCCCATCAATACCCTGAATTACACCATAGACAAAACAGCCCCAACCGCCAATGCCAACCCCACCGGGGCCACATTTAACGCAGCTCAAAATGTGACCTTAACCACCACTGACAACCTGGACCCCAACCCCACCATATATTACACTAAAGATGGGACCAACCCTACCACCAGTAGCACACGTTACACAAGCCCCATAACCATAAATGGACTGGGCAACATTATTCTGAAGTTCGCAGCCCTGGATGCTGCGGGTAACTGGAGTCCAATTTACACGGAAACCTATAACTTAATGGATGTCACCGCACCAGTGGCATCTGCTGATTTACCCAGTGGCCTCTATGACAGTGATCAGATCGTGAAATTAAGTGCAGTCGATGACCTGGATCTCCATCCAAAAATATATTACACACTCAACGGAGTTGACCCCACCACCAGCAGCACCCTCTACACTGGAACAATAGCCATCAACATGGTGGGAACCACCCTTCTCAAATTCATGGCCGTTGACGCTGCAGGACACCTATCAAACATCACCACCATGACCTACATACTGGACAAACCAGGAGCAAGCGGTACATGGGTCAGCACCCTCCTGGACACCAACAGTATGTACAACTCAATTGCCGTGGATGCATCAGGCAACCCCCACATTGTATACTACCAGAAAGCAGACTCGGCAACTGAATACCCTGAACTAAAATACGCCTACTGGACCGGGACCACCTGGCATATTGAAACCCTGGAATCAACCAAATCCGGTTCAGGATACTACGTCTCACTGGTACTGGATTCATCGGGTAACCCCCATATCGCTTACAGTCAAAGCACGCCGGACAAACTCAAATACGCTTATAAAGATGGCAGTGGATGGCATTTCTTTGATCTAATAACCAATATTGATATTTCCTATGTTAACCTGGTTTTATACCAGGATAAACCTCAAATAAGCTTTTTCGAAAACACCGAAGAAAGACTCAAATACACCTACCTCAACGGCACAAACTGGGTAATAGAAAACGTCACCCCCACCCCCACTGGTGGGCACTGGAATTCCCTGGCACTAAACCCCAATGGAAACCCCAGAATAGCCTTTTATGACTATTTCAGTTCAACCACCGGAATCCTCAAATATGCCAAAAGAACACCAACCGGTATTTGGCAGATTGAAACAGTAGATGACTCGGGGGATGTG
>Ga0351930_1037_pt1 | contig 26164 bp, 26 predicted proteins | sample BONcelT113001E10_FD_205823 | JGI IMG/M metagenome (GOLD analysis project Ga0351930, IMG submission 205823) | Enriched cells from coal bed in the Powder River Basin, Montana, United States - BONCAT cells T11 rep2 HSBNCT.T11.300.1.E10 ...
CCCATCTATGATATTGAAAAAAACCTGTCCGGCGCGGTGCTGGCCCTGCGTGACGTGACCGAACGCCGGGGCATGGCTGACATCCCATACAAAAATGTAGCCGGTTTTACCGATAACATCGGCAAGCAGCATTTTCCCCGCGCGGTCCCTTGCCTCGGCTTCGGTGATTTCCCCTTGCTCATAAAGCAGATAAATATACTCGACATCGTGCAGCCTGCCTTCGGCAATGCCGCGCAGGTGGGTCCTTACCGCCGTGGTGGCTGCCGCGCGCACCATGTTCCTGAGAGCCTCGGTGGTGTTTTCCAGCTCGTTTTCCATGCTTTGTTCAATATTTCCCTTTACCACCAGATAAACCGCCAAACTCCCCGACGTTACGGTAACAAAAAAAAGGACGGCATAGACCAGCAGCAGCTTGGTCCGTATTTTCAGGTCCCGAAAAAACTGAAATGTTTTTTTCTTTTTCATTTAACGGTCTTTGATCTCGTCTTGCGGTTTAACGCGCGATTAAGATGACCAATGGTACGCCAGTCCAGGTTCAGAAAACCCGCGGCCGCGCGATCCACTTGCAGGGGATCAACGCCGGCGATGATGCGCTCCACCGGCGGTTTGCAGGTGGGCCCGCCCAGATGAAAATCGGCCAGTCCCACGCTGGCGTCCATCACGGCCAAATCCGGTGTGCGGTAAAGATTTAATTCCGTGATGGCGTTGTGCACATCCTGATGAAACACCGCCTTTTTCCAGGACCCGAATCTGCCGGAATAATGTTTTGGCGGCGCAAAGCCGATCATATTCTTCAGGGCGCCGGTAATATCGCTTAACGAATGGGCCTTTAGCACGGGAACGGAAATAATGAAATGGGTAAAGGCGATTTCCGGCCCATTCGTTAAGCGATATTACCGGCGCCCTGAAGAATATGATCGGCTTTGCGCCGCCAAAACATTATTCCGGCAGATAGATCTCGGGAAACAGGCGGCAGGCGGCATTGGCAAGGCGTCTGAGCGGAGCCGTGTTCAGGTCCACCAGGGGCACGTTGTGCCGCCGGGAAAGGGCCGCGTATCCCAGGTTCGCGAAAACCTCGTCGGTTTCCAGCGCCGCGTCCCCGCACCCTTCGGCAATGACCACTTCCGCGTCCGAACACGCCCGGATATAAAGGAGCATTGCCTCGCAGCACGCCGGCACGGTGGTCACCGGATGGGGCGAATCATTGACCAGGTTGGGCTTGATCAGAATCTTTTCCTGCCGGGCCAGGATTTCCCGCGCGCCGATGCCGTCTAAGGCCGCCGCGATGGATTCCCGCCAGTCGGTAAATTCAACCGTGCTGATCCTCACCGTTTGGTACTCTCCTTTATCCGACGATATGCTTCCAGAACAGCCACACCGGACTCCAAAACGTACACCAATTAATGATCCAAACTTCGTCCCAGGACATATCCAAGCCAGACGGCGCCGGTTCCACGGGCCGAATCCGAACGGGCGACATCCAGAACCCCCAGGCCGAGGCCGTCGATTATGGACCGGATATCCTGATCCTGCCAGAGGTAATATGTCCGGTGATGGGTGTGGTTGAAAACCCCCTCCCCTTCCTTAAGGGACAGGTAAACCCGCGCATCCGGACTTTTTTTTAGAGCTTTTAATATATTTGCCAGCACCGGGACCAGACGGTTGTGAGGCAGATGGACCAGGGAACCGGACATCAGGAGAGCGTCTACGCTCAGGGGTTGGAAATCAAAGGCTTCAAAATCGCCTTCGATCACGGGGCAGTCGGCATGGCGGCGGGCCAGGTCCGCCAGGCCCGGGGATGCTTCAAAGCCGGTCACCAAAAATCCTTTTTGTTTCAGCCAACTAAGGTCCCGGCCGGAACCGCAGCCGATGTCGAGCACATGGTCGCCGGGCCGCAGGTATTTAACGAATCCGGAAAGAAAGACCGCCGGATCGATATGGAAGGTTTTATCGTGGTATTCCGCGTAATGGGTGCGGTAATAAGCGATATCAGACATATTTCTCCGTTCTTTTCCGGATTGATTACGTATTACCCGGATGAACCCTGAGTTTTCTGGACCTTTGCCCAGGTGTCCTTGAGGGTGACGATGCGGTTGAATACCGGCCGGTTCGGGGTTGACTCCCGGCTGTCGGCGCAGAAATAGCCGATGCGCTCGAACTGGCAGGGTTGGCCGGGTGCGGCATGGGCAAGGGATGGTTCGAGCTTGCAGGCGGACAGGATCTCCAAGGAATCCGGATTCATCCCGGCAATAAAATCATCATCATCCGCGGGGTTTTCCTTGAGAAACAACTGGGAATAAAGCCGCACCTCCGCGTCAATAGCATGGGCCGCCGACACCCAGTGAAGGGTGGCCTTGACCTTGCGGCCGTCGGGAGCGTCCCCTCCCCTTGTTTCCGGATCGTAGGTGCAGCGCAGTTCCTTGATATTGCCCTGTTCATCGGTGATCACATCCGTGCAGGTAATAAAATAGGCATACCGCAGCCGCACTTCACGGCCCGGGGCCATGCGGAAGAATTTTTTGGGCGGATCCAGCATGAAATCCTCCTGCTCGATATAGAGGATGCGGGAAAACGGGATATCCCGGGTTCCGGCTTCCGGGTCCTCGGGGTTGTTGACGGCCGGCAGTGTCTCGGTCCGGTCTTCCGGATAATTGGTGATGACGACCTTTAACGGCCGCAGGACCGCCATGACCCGGGGGGCGGATTTATTGAGAAGCTCCCGGACGCAGTGTTCGAAAAGACCGAAGTCCACAGTGCTGTCCCGCCGGGCCACGCCGATGCGCTCGCAGAAATTGCGCACGGCCGCCGCAGGAACCCCGCGCCGCCGCAGACCGGAAAGGGTGGGCATGCGCGGGTCGTCCCAGCCGGAGACATGACCGCCGTCCACCAGTTGAATCAGGCGGCGCTTGCTTAAGACGGTATAAGTCAGGTTGAGCCGGGCGAATTCAATCTGCCGGGGATGGTGGGTATCCAGGGTATCTAAAATCCAATCGTAGAGTTCCCGGTTGTTTTCAAACTCCAGGGTGCAGATGGAATGGGTGACCCCTTCGATGGAATCCGACAGGCAATGGGCGAAATCATACATGGGATAGATGCGCCAGGCATCGCCGGTGCGGTGGTGGGCCTGCTTGCGAATCCGGTAAAGCGTCGGGTCCCGCATGACGATATTAGGGGCCGCCATGTTGATCTTGGCGCGCAGCACGCATTCGCCGTCGGCAAAATCCCCGTTGCGCATGCCTTCAAAAAGGGCAAGATTTTCCTCAACGGAACGGCTCCGATACGGACTTTCCCGGCCCGGTTCGGTAAGCGTGCCGCGATATTCCCGGATCTGGTCGGCGCTGAGATGATCCACGTAAGCCTTGCCCATGCGGATCAGGGCCACGGCAAATTCATAGAGTTTTTCAAAATAATTGGATGCGTAGTAGAGATGATCTCCCCATTCAAATCCCAGCCAGGCCACGTCTTCCCGGATGGCGTCGACATATTCGACTTCTTCCCGGCCGGGGTTGGTATCGTCAAACCGCAGGTGACAGACGCCGTTGTATTCCCGGGCCAGGCCGAAATTAAGACAGATGGACTTGGCATGGCCGATGTGCAGGTAGCCGTTGGGTTCCGGCGGAAAACGGGTGACAACGGCGCCGCTGTATCGGCCGGATTCATTGTCCTCGTTGATGATGTAGCGGATGAAATTGGAAGGAAGAGAACTTTCCGATGACATGGGATCATATACTCCTTAAGGTCTTAGGATTTTTGGGTATTAAGATTTAGATGAAAATTCTTTAATTCCTGATCAATGGATAACGCATTACAAAAATTCAGGTATAGATGAAAATTCTGCATCAACGATTGCGGCAGCGGCGCCGGCGGTCGTGGTGATGTCGGTTTTGGGTTCAGGGTGGAGCCATGAAAACATCATTTCCCGGGCAATGGGTCCGGCTGTGCTCGAACCGGCGCCGCCATGCTCAATAAGCACGGCAACGGCGATTTGCGGATTTTCCGAAGGCGCGTACCCCACAAACCATGCGTGGGGGCGTATAACGTCTTTCCGGTGAATCTCATGATCGACTTTCCGGCTGACCACCTGGGCCGTTCCGGTCTTGCCGCTCATTTCCACGTGATTGGAGTGGACATAACGCCTTGCCGTGCCTTTTTCGGAATTAACTACCTTCCAGAGTCCCTTTTTCACAATGGCAAGATTTTCAGAGCTTACCGGCAATTTACCGGTCTTTTCCGGCAATGCCGTCATGATATCCGTTCCTTCCACGGACCGGATACTCCTTACAATAAAGGGCCGATAGAGGGTGCCGCCGTTGGCCACGGCAGCGGTAAGTAACAGCATTTGCAGCGGCGTGGTCAGATTGTAACCCTGGCCGATGGCAATGGAAAGCGTTTCTCCGGCCTGCCAGGGGACACCGAAACGCCTTAACTTCCATTCGGATGTGGGAATCAGGCCTGATGACTCCATTTCCAGGTCGATACCGGTTTTTGCTCCCAGGCCGCACGCCCGGGCATAGGATGCCAGCAGGTCAACCCCGATGCGGCGTGAGAGCTGATAGAAATAGACATCGCATGATTCTGATATGGCGTCGACAATATTGAGGCTGCCGTGGCCGTGTTCCTTCCAGCATCCGTAATAACGGTTACCGAACTTGTATTTTCCGGGGCAGAACACGGTCTGGTGAGGCTCACACAGTCCTTCCTCCAAGCCGGCGATGGCGGTTACGATTTTATAGGTGGAGGCCGGCGGGTATTCCCCCTGGGCTGCTTTGTCGAACATTGGCCTGCCGGGATGATGCATGACTTCGTCCCACTCCTTCCTTGAAATGCCGTCGACAAAGAGATTTGGATTAAATGAGGGGCTGGAGGCAATCGCCAGGATTTCGCCCGTGGACGGGTCCATGGCGACCACTGCGCCGTTTTTATCCGCAAGAAGTTCATGGGCTTTTTGCTGAAGTTCATAATCGATGGTCAAATGAAGATGATGCCCGGATACCGGCTGGACGGTATCGAGGATTTTCATCAACTGGCCGATGGCGTTTACCTGGACCACCCGGCCTCCCGGGGTTCCGCTGAGATATTGGTCATAAACCTTTTCGATACCCGCGCGTCCGATGAAATCACCCCGTTGTTTATGCCTGAACTTATCGCTTCCGAGTTCATCCGTGTTGATCTCGCCGAGGTAGCCGATGAGATGGGTGGCAAACCCGTCATAAAGATAATGACGCCTGGGGTTGCAATCAATGACCACCCCGGGAAGATCAAAACGATGGGCGGAAACCGTGGCCAGGTCGTTTCGACTGATATCTTCCATAAGGGTCACGGGTCGGTATCCATAACCGCCGGTCGATTGTGCGACGCGCAATGCCAGGTCCTCAAACGGCACATCCAGATGCCGGGCCAGGCAGTCAAGGGTTGTCTCTATAGGTTTGGCATCTTTGGGGATAATACGCAGGTCAAATGAGGGCCGATTTTCAACGATAATCCTGCCGTTCCGATCGCAGATCAGACCCCGAAACGGTTTGACCCGTTGCAGCCGGATACAGTTGTTTTCAGACAGTGTGTAATAATGTTCACCCCTGACGATCTGAAGATAAAAAAGCCGCGACGCCATAAGAAAAAACATTATCATCACGATGATCATCATCCAGGCAATGCGGCGCCGGTACCAGTAGATATCGACAAATTCAAAACAGGTCTGCGCCTGGTATTTTTTTCGCATTGCAAGATCCCCTGATCAGAACGACTGATTCCATTTTACGTGCAAACAAGATCAGCTTAATTTTGCGGAGCGCCGAGCCTGGTATCGGTCCATTCCGCCAAATGCGCGGCTGAAAACCGCAAACAACAGCGGACCGGTAATGACCGCCCAGATAAAATGAATAAAAACCACGTAAGCGGTAAATAAAGACGGCTCAACAGCAAAGTTTTGGAGAAGTGAAACCACACCGAACACCAGATGTTCGATGACAACCCCCACAGCGATCAGAATGACAAAAAGAAAGCTGTCAAACAACTGAAAATAAGTTTTGATGTTTCGAAACAGGAGGAACAAAATTATAAAAACTATCAGATAAACAGACGACGGTGCTCCGGACAACATGCCCATGACCAGCCCCACCCAAAAAATCTGGGGTAGGGCCTCGGATGCCGGACGGAAAAGGCTCAGAAAGATAACATACGGAATCAGCAGGTTATAAAAGGGAAGATAGACGGGCAGCACGGCTACCAGCGATGTCTGCACGCCGATCAGGATAATCCCCCACAGAAAACAAATCAGCACAGGCATCAGTTGACTTCAAGATCATGGAGTTGCGGATTGATAATGACCATAACTTCTTCGATTCTTTCAAAATCGACAAACGGGGCCAACTCGATCTCCTGGAACAGTCCGGTATTGCGGCGTATAATTTTTGAAACATATCCGATGCTCAGTCCCTTGGGGAAAATACCGTCAAAACCGGATGATATGATGATGTCGCCCGTAATGACATCCTCCTGACGCGGCATATAATTCAGTAGACAGCGGCCTCCGGCTGTTCCTTCTACAACCCCGCGGGCACGGGTTCGCTGAACAAGAGCGTCCACCGAGCAGTTCCGGTCGATAAGCAGAAGCACCCTGGCGTATCGCGAAGAAGCGGTCAGCACATGGCCAACGATGCCGTCCGGGAGGACGACCGGGCACCCCTTTGAAATACCGCTGTCGCTCCCCTTATTGATGACAAGGGTGCGGTACCACGGGGAAGGGTCTCTGGAAATGACCTCGGCGGCAACCGTCTGATAGGGTATTTCGTTGACAAGCCCCACATATTCCCGCAGCCGTTCATTGGCGATGACAATTTCACGGCAAGCGTCGACTTGTCCGACGGCTTCAGCCAGGCGTTTTCGCAACGCCTCATTTTCCCGGGCAGCCGATACCAGAAAAAAATAATTTTCCCAGATGCCGTCGACAAACCCGATGGTGGTAGCAACGATGTTCTGGACCGGAGCGACAATAAACAATGCCGCGCGACCGGCGGCATCCATAAATAAAGTTCTGCGGAGGTAATGAAATGAAAAAACGAGCATGATCAGTATGACCAGGCCGATGACACCCGCGCTCACAACCGTTTTTTTAGAAAACATCGATCAATCAATAACCACCTGTCGGAGTATGTCGAGGCTGCTCAAACACATTCCGGAACCTAGCGCCACGGCGGAAAGAGGATCATCCGCAATGGTAACGGGCAGGCCGGTTTCCTCCCGCAGGAGCTTGTCCAGATTTTTCAGCAATGCCCCGCCGCCGGTAAGCATGATCCCGCGATCCACGATATCGGCGGCCAGTTCGGGCGGCGTCTGCTCCAAGGCAATTTTCGTGATCTCGATAATGGCGTCGATCTGTTCGGAAATCGCGGTACGGATCTCTTCTGAATCAATGGCCAGAATTTTGGGAATGCCCGAAACAAGATCCCTTCCCTTTACCTCCAGGGTTTCGTAATTTTCCGAATCCGGATAGGCATTGCCGATAGTCGTCTTGATGATTTCAGAAGTCCGGTCACCGATCAGCAGATTATATTTACGTTTAATGTATTGTGCGATGGCAGCATCCATTTTATCACCCGCCACCCGCAGGGAGCGGCTGAAAACGATCCCTGCTAGGGAGATGACCGCGACCTCGGTTGTACCGCCGCCGATATCGACCACCATGTTGCAGATCGGCTCGGTGATTGGCAATCCCGCGCCAATAGCAGCTGCCATAGGCTCCTCGATAAGAAAAACCTCGCGCGCCCCGGCGGATTCGGCCGCTTCTTTTACGGCACGCTTTTCCACCGGCGTGATGCCGGTGGGGACGGCGATCACCACCCGGGGCCTTACAAAAGACCGGCGGTTATGGACTTTCTGGATGAAATGACGAAGCATTGCCTCGGTCACATCAAAATCCGCGATGACGCCGTCATGCAACGGCCGCGTGGCCACGATATTACCCGGTGTTCTGCCGAGCATACGCTTTGCCTCGATACCGACGGCCAGCACGCGATTTTTCATCCGGTTGTCGGTACGAACGGCGACCACAGAAGGCTCGCTCAGAACAATCCCCTTGCCTTTTACATAGACAAGTGTATTGGCCGTGCCAAGATCGATGGCCAGATCATTGGAAAAAATTCCCAGAAATGAGTCCAGAAACAAGCTGTTGCCTCCCAAGAAAAGTAAAGATATAAATTGGAAACAGAAGAATCATGCAAAGAATGGGGCATGATGGTATAAATAATTTTCTTAACAAAAACAATATGCGATTACAAGAACAAAATCGACCGAACGCCGCATCAAAACGGTTAAAAACAACTTTCAGCCGGCATCCGACATTTGTTTGATATACTGCATCACGGTGTTGTGTATTTGTGGCCGGAACAGCCGGATCCGATTGTTTGCGCGTGTGGGATGAATGCGGTTGGTCAGGAGAATGACGATGATCGACCGACTCAAATCCATCCAGAATGAAGTTCCGGAAAATCCCAGATGGCCGATCGTATGCGCCCTGCTGAAGAAATCGCCGCTGCTGGAACCGGCCGCTGACGGCATGTCAAACCCCAGCGCCCGCCCGCAATGATCATGCTCTTTGAAAAAAATTTGCAACAGGGCAGGATCTAATACAGGATGTGATGTATTTTCATTATTTCCGGTATATACGGTCATAAGGGCGGCAAGAAGTCGGTGAACCGATGCCGCGGTCCCGAAAAGGCCGGACTGACCGGCCACTCCGCCCATAACAAATGCATTTTCATCATGCACCGCGCCTTTGACCGTATATCCGCGCCAGGGGCAGTCCTCGGTGGCGGCAAAATCAATATCCGATAAGCCGGGATCAGGACTTTTCGTGCGGATAAAAAAAAGATCATCAATACCCATAGGGCGGTAGATGTGCCGGTAAATAAAATGATCCTCCGGAATTCCAGCCGCGGACGTGACCAGCCATTCAAGGATCATGAATCCGATATCGCTGTAGCGCGTCTGTTGTCCAGGCGGCGAAACCAGCGGCTCCAGGACCAGACACTGTTGCAGTGCCGCCCGCCGGTCATGAAACGGCAGTTTCCCGATTTTCAGGTAATACGGGCGGTAATCCGCAAGGCCGGACTGATGGCTTAAAAGATGTCGTATCCGGATGTCGGACTTGTCACTATTGGAAAACTCAGGGATAACGGCGCTGATTTCCCAATCGAGATCCAGTTTTTTCTGCTGAATCAATTTCATGACGGCCAGAGTGGTGGCCAGGGGTTTGGTCAAAGACGCCAGATCAAAAAAGGTCCGAGGGGTGACCGGTCTGCCGGTTTCGATATCGGCGACCCCGTAGACGCGGTCAAAAAGGACCGACCCGGATCGCGAAAAAAGCAGCGACCCGCCGGGGAATACCCCGGCATCCACGGCCTCACGCATCATGCAGTCTATCTGATCTATCGTCATTTTGTCCGCATAAACCGGTAATTCTTCAAATCTTCCCCGATGGCCCGCAAAAAAAAAAATTATGATATTTGCGAAACAGAAAGTTCAAGATAGGTCAGCGTTCCGGCGTCGGCATCCAGACGGGCGTCGATCCCCATGGGCAGGATAATATTGGGTTCCGTGTGCCCCGCCGCGAAACCGGCAAGCACTGGGATATCCATGTCGGAAAAAACATCGGCCACGATCCGGTGAATCTCGTCATACTGCCCGCATTTTTCAAATGATCCCAGCATGAGTCCCGCAAGACCATCAAAGCATCCGGCCATTTTCATCTGGGTGAGCATCCGATCAATGCGATATGGGGCCTCGCCCCGATCTTCCAGAAAAAGGAGCCTGCCGGAAAATTGCGGATGCCAGGGCGTACCGAGAAGGTGACAAAGGGTGGTAAGATTGCCGCCGGCAACCTTGCCGGTCGCGCTCCCGGAACGGATACGGACGGCGGTTTCAGGGATCACGACATAGGTATGGCGCCATTTAAACACTCCCGCCAGGGCATCAAGGGTGGGTGCCGTGGCACGACCCAGGCTCGCGATCATCGGACCGTGGAACGTGATCAGGCCGCAGTTTGCGTTTAGTGCGTGCATGATGGCGGTGATGTCGCTGCATCCGATCAACACCTTTGGACGGGATCTTATCCCCTCATAATCGATGAGCGGCAAAATGCGCAGCGCGCCATAACCGCCCCTGACGCACCAGACTCCGGAAGTCTCATCATCAGTAAAAGCCGCGTTGAACATGGCGGCCCGGTGCCGGTCCGAACCGGCCAGATACCCGACGCTTTCATAGAGACCATCGTTAAAAACCGGCCGAAACCCCAGTTGTTTAATGACAAAAAGACCTCTGTGAAATTCGTCCCGATCAAAGGGGCTTGCCGGCGCAATGATGGAGATGCGATTCCCCGGAAGCAGAGGCGGCGGGACAAGAGGCTCAATTTTTTTCACAATCAACCTGCCGGATCATATACCGGGAAATCTCGTTGCGGGCGGTTTTGTCGATTTCAAGGACTGAATCAATGAGACTGTCGTCATCGTCGCCACATTTGTAGACGGCGTTTAAAACAGCGTCTCTGATTTTCTTCATTGAGTTATCCTCACCAAAACATATCGGACGGAATAAATGCGGTTCAATGTGGACAATGTGCTTTGATCAATCTTTGTCGTGGGTGTTTTTGTATGCCAGGGCCGCCTTGATGAAATCGTGAAACAGGGGATGCGGCAACATGGGCCGCGACTTGAACTCCGGATGGAACTGGCATCCGAGAAACCAGGGATGGTCTTGGATTTCCACGATTTCTACAAGATCTCCTTTTGGGGAAAGGCCGGTCAAGCGGAGTCCCTTCTCCTCCAGAATCGCCCGGTATTCGTTGTTGAATTCAAAACGGTGGCGGTGTCTTTCGGATATCTCATCCGCGCCGTATGCCTGCCAGGCAATGGAGTCCTTGCAGTCGATCCGGCAGGCATATGCCCCCAGGCGCATGGTGGCGCCCTTGGCGGATGTGCAGTCGCGTCTCTGGATGGTCTGGGTCCGGTCATCAAACCATTCCGACATCAGGAAAATGACCGGAACCTTCGTGTCGGGCTCAAATTCGGAACTATTCGCGTTTTCAATCCCCGCTACATTGCGCGCGAATTCCACAACGGCAAGCTGCATGCCCAGACATATCCCGAAAAATGGAACTTTGTTTTCCCGGGCATATCGGATGGCCATCATCTTGCCCTCGACGCCTCTGGAACCGAAACCGCCTGGCACGAGAATACCATGAGCGCCGGCAAGTATGGAGGCGCAGTTGTCCTTGTCCAGGGTGCTGGAGTCGATAAACATCAGCTCCACCCTGGCGTCATTACCCACGCCGCCGTGATGCAAAGCTTCATTGAGGCTTTTATAGGATTCGGTCAGATCCGTGTATTTGCCGACAATGGCAATCTTTACCGAGTGAGTTGGATTTTTAAATCTCTCCACGAGTTCGGCCCATGAATCAAGATGGGGGGCCCCGGTCCAGATATTGAGCAGCTCCAGAATCTTGTCGTCAAGCCCCTCCTGCTGAAACACCAGCGGGACCTCGTAAATACAATCCACGTCCTTGGCGGTAATGACCTCATCCTGGCTGACGTTGCAGAAAAGAGCGATTTTTGCCTTGATTTCCGGAGAAAGAAAACGGTCCGTGCGGCAAAGGATAATATCGGGTTGGATGCCGATGCTTCTGAGTTCCTTGACGCTGTGCTGGGTGGGCTTTGTTTTGAGTTCGCCGGCCGTGGGAATATAGGGAACAAAGGTAAGATGAATATAGAGGACGTTTTCCTTACCCACGTCAAAACGGAACTGCCGGATCGCCTCCAGAAAGGGAAGGCTTTCAATATCGCCGACGGTGCCGCCGATCTCCACGATGACGATATCAACCCCTTCCGCCGTCAGTTTGATGCTGCTTTTGATCTCATCGGTGATATGAGGGATGACCTGGACCGTTCCGCCGAGATATTCCCCTTTTCGTTCCTTGGAAATAACCGAGTAATAGATTTTTCCGGTGGTGAAATTATGATCCGCGGTCAGCCGCACATCCACGAACCTTTCATAATGGCCGAGATCCAGGTCGGTTTCCGTGCCGTCGTCGGTGACATAGACTTCACCGTGCTGAAACGGGTTCATGGTTCCGGGATCCACATTGATGTAAGGATCGAGTTTGACAAGGGACACCTTAAGCCCCCGGCTTTCCATCAGGGCGCCGATGGAAGCCGACGCCAGGCCCTTTCCCAAAGATGACAATACCCCGCCGGTAACGAATATGAATTTTGTTTTTCCCGCCATGTCAAATGCCTCTTCGTCTCATTCCATTTTTGTATTACATTGATTGTTATTCGTATATGCGTTTGAAATCTTCAATCCGACGCCGGATCTCGGATTCGGGTTCAACGGCCGCCGCGCCGTTGTCGTCTGCTGAAAAGGTATGCCGGATATGATCAATATCAAACATTTCAGAGGGTGGCGGCGGCGCGGCTTCGAGTGTTTCAACCATAATTGACCGGATCATTTGTTGATTTACAAAAAATTCAATGCGAGACGGAAACCAGATCCTGCCGAACTGTTTCCATTCCGTATACCGAAACTCCAGTGCCTCGGTGCCGGTAATATCGTTTCCGGCCTGGTAAAGCCATCGCATCGGGCGGAATGTTTCCCGGCTAACCCACAACTGGGCCGCAGATTCAGAAGGATATGCATCGCCGATCACAAATACGATTTCACCCTTGAATCGTCCCAGGGAAGATACGGAAAAATCCATCCCGCAATTCTTAAGAAAATTTTCCAGCCCTTTGAGAGAACGATACCAGAAAATATTCTTGTAGTGATCGGTCCAGATGTCGGTTTCACCGGTAATACGACCGTCGATCACGGTAATGGAACGATCCGCTGATGCCGCATAAATCCGGCTGAGCCCATCGGCGTTAATTTCTGAGTGGAATTTCTCGGGCATGCGGAATCGAATTGTTCCCATCGCTGTCGATATTTCATCGCCGTTGTCCGGATCATATTGCGTCACCTGCTGACGCGCCGCAACGCTTCCCGGCAGCTTCAGTTCATCGAGCATCAGGTAAAGGATATGTCTCCCCTCAAGGACATAGGCACGCGCTGTAAACGGTTTTCCCGCGAGAACCGCCAGGCATATCGCGGCCGCGCAGATGACCATTTTTGTGTAGACGCGCATCAGCAGCAGGTTTCACACTTTTGTAAACAGTCTGTTTTCAAGAGTGTGTCCTATTTATCTCCGGTAAAGAACTGGTCCGACATCCTGGAACTGCCGCCCAGTTCTTCCTCGATACGAATAAGTTGATTGTATTTGGATACGCGATCGCTCCGCGACAGAGACCCGGTCTTGATCTGCCCGCCGGAAACGCCCACCACAAGGTCGGCGATAAAATGGTCCTCGGTCTCGCCGGAACGATGGGAAATCACTGTTGTATAACCGGCCTGCTTTGCCATTTCAATGGTGGTAAGCGTTTCGGAAACCGTGCCGATCTGGTTGAGCTTAACAAGAATGGAATTGCCGATGCCGTCTGCAATCCCCTTTTGAAAAATCGACGGGTTGGTGACAAAAATATCATCTCCCACGATCTGGATCATGCGGCCGAGGCGTTCGGTCATTTTGGCCCAGCTTTCCCAGTCCTGTTCGGCCAGGCCATCCTCGATGGAATAGAGCGGGTATTTATCGATGAGATACTGGTAATAATCGATCATTTCGTCCGACGACAGCACCCTGCCCTCGGAAGCCAGATGATATTTTTCATCCCGGTAGAATTCCGAGGCGGCCGCATCCATGGCCAGCCCGATCTCCTTGCCCGGTGTGTAACCCGCGGCTTCGATGGCCGACAGGATCACCTGAATAGCTTCCTCGTTGGAGGCGAAATCCGGCGCAAAACCACCCTCGTCCCCAACAGCCGTGCTCAATCCTTTTCCGGCAAGGATCTTTTTGAGGTGATGGAAGGTTTCCGCGCCCATCTGTACGGCTTCAGCAATGGTTCCGGCCCCCACGGGAACGATCATGAATTCCTGGATATCGAGATTATTGGCCGCGTGTTCTCCACCGTTGACGATATTCATCATGGGAACGGGAAGATAACGCGCGCCGATTCCGCCGATATAACGATAGAGCGGAAGGCCGTAAGCATCTGCAGCGGCCCGGACCGCTGCCATGGAAACGCCGAGAATTGCGTTTGCGCCCAGTTTGGACTTGTTTTCCGTCCCGTCGAGCTCGATCATCAGTTGATCCAGTCCAAACTGGTCGGCCGCGTCAAGACCGGTGATGGCCGGTACGATGATGTTATTGACATTTTCCACCGCGCGCATCACGCCCTTTCCCAGATAACGGCTCTTTTCGCCGTCCCTTAACTCAAGGGCCTCACGGGTGCCCGTGGAAGCCCCGGACGGAACCGCGGCCCTGCCTGTTGCCCCGCACGCCAGCCGGATGTCAACCTCAATAGTTGGATTACCGCGTGAATCCAGAATTTCCCTTGCATATGCCGTTACGATTTCCGTCATGATGACCTCCAGTCTGAAAGATTTTCCGGGCAGGATCAGATCGTATCTTTCAAAGTATGAATTCGATACGCTTGACAAAATTTCAACGGATGATACGATCATTGGATAAAAGTGTCAAGCACTGGCTTTGCAGGACGAATTTTTTACACGCGGAATTCATGACGGGATCACTATTGATCTTTTGATCTTTCCGTCATGGTTTCGCGACGGCGGTTAAGCCCCAACCTTATTAACGCGGACTTTTTCCATGGACAAGAATAATATTTATACGAAAGCGCATCTGGTGGTGGCTGCCGTCCGGATATGGGAATATCGGGAAGCGAACCCACCGACCGTTGAAAACATCTGCGATATGCTTTCCCTGTCTGTCGAGGAAGGCAACAGGTTGTGCCGGAAGCTCAAAGAGCACGAGGTGATCGACATCATCGAAAAAGCCGGCGAAGCCCGGGTTTTCATTCTCGATCATCTCAAGCTGGAAACCCTTGTCGGCATTAAAGATAGCCGGCGCCTGGACGACGAACTGGAAAATTTCAAAAAATCCAGGGCGGAACAGAGTCTGAAAATAGAAGCCATCAAAATGGAACAGGCGGAAAAGAAGAAAAAACTTCACGAAATCCTTGAGAAACAACTCAGGGAAAATATCAAACCGAGCTGATTATCTCTTCTAAAAATCGACTCCGTGGATTGAACTGGCCTTTCCTGTAACCCGCGGATGACAGAAAAAGATATTGTTCCGCCCGGGTCATGGCCACATACATCAGGCGCCGCTCCTCGTCGACTTCTGACGGGGTTTCTTTTGATTTCCAGTGCGGAAGCAGGTTCTCCTCACACCCCACCACGAAAACCACATTAAATTCCAGCCCCTTGCTGGCATGGATGGTGGACAGGTTCACCCCCTGGTCACTATCGTTTGATTCCTCTTTGTCTTCCTTGATCAAGGCGGCCTCTTCAAGATAATCCAGCATGGTTTCATGCTGCGACGCGGAATAGATCAACTGTTCGATGTTTTCCACCCGGGAGGTATAGTCATCAGGTGTCTTGGCATACTGTCTGAGATAATCCAGGTATCCGGCCCCATCGAGCACCTCGCGGATGGCGCCGTCCGGACGCATGTCACGGATCCGGTCGATCAATTCAACAAGACTTTTAAGGGCCTGGTAATTTTTACCCGAAAGCAGGCTGTCCGTGACGGCCCGGCGGACTGCTGCCTGCAGCCCGTCACCCTCATTTCCCATGGCGGCGATTTTGCTGATGGTGCCCGGACCGATGCCCCGTTTTGGGATATTGATAATTCTCTCTAAGGCGGCGTCATCCTTATCAAAGATCGCGGCGGTGAGATAACAGGTGATATCAATGACCTCCTTACGGTCGAAAAACCCTTTTGATCCCAGCATCCGGTAGGGAATACGACCGGAGCGAAACGCTTTTTCAAAGGAATATGAACAAAATTTGGTGCGATAAAGAACGGCCATCTCGTCGCAGGGAATCTTTTTACGCTGAAGACTGCGGATCCGGCCGGCCACCCACGCGGCTTCTTCATCGTCGCTGAAGAAATGTTCTATTTTTATCTTGCCCCCGGTTTTGCGTGAATAGCACTCCTTTTCCATGCGCCGGGTATTGTGCCGGATCAGATCATTGGCTGCCGCGACGATCTCTTCGGCGGAACGGTAATTCTGTTCCAGGCGGAATATCCGGGCCGATGGATATTTTTCCTTAAAGCGTAAAAAATGGTTCACGTTGCTGCCCCGGAAACCATAAATGGCCTGCCAGTCGTCACCCACGCAAAAAATTTTGCCGCTGCCCAGCAGCAGTCCGGTCAGGTCTTCCTGGATATCATTGGTATCCTGGTATTCATCCACAAGGACATAAGAAAAAAGGCGCTGATACTGACCTCGAACCTCGGGATGATCCCTGAGCAGGTTCCGGGTCAGCATCAGGATATTGTCGAAATCCACCGCGTTTTTTTCAAAAAGATGCTTTTCATACAATTTGTAGACATCGGCCAGCCGCATGTATGAATAACTTGAATTCCGATTAAGATAGTCCTCCGGATTACCTGAATTTTTTGCCGCTGAAATCTGGGAACTGATGGAAAACAAAAATTTTTTATCAATATTTAAAAGGGCGAGGATCTCCTTAAACAGTTTCTGCTGCTGATACTCCGCATAAATCTGGAGCGGCTGGGCAAACCCGAGCAGACGGCAATGCTGTTTGAGGACCTTAAAGCTGGCGGAATGAAACGTCCGGACCCAGGGGAACGCCTCCGCGGGCAAACCGGTCATTTGCACCAGTCGCTGCTTCATTTCCCCGGCCGCTTTGTTGGTGAACGTAATGGCCAGTATCCGTTTGGATGAATATCCCGAATTGATCAGATGGGCGATTTTGGCCGTAAGGGTCCTGGTTTTGCCCGAGCCGGCCCCGGCCACTACGAGGGCCGATCCGTCAAATGCCACTGCTTCGCTCTGTTCATCGGACAGTTGAAATTGGGTTGTCATATGACGCATTGCCTCATGAACTGTTTACTCATATTACTCATAAATCTTAATTCAAACTTTGCTGAAACAGCGTCTCAAGAGACAAACCCTCGGCCAGTGCAATGCCGGAAGCGTTTTTACGTATCCATCGTGCGTAGCAACGTTTGAGTGCGGGATCAATAAATGTGAGGATTTCTCCAAGACAATTGAGATCCTGCTGAACGCGCCAGTATACATACATGGGGGCTCCTGTTTGCTTTTACCTTAAAAATCTCGTTTTTGCCTGACTGTTTTTACGTGATCTGAAGAAGCGAAGTTATTTGTCCGCAGCAAACAATGTCAAGCTCAAAATAAAAACAGTCCAAAATAAAACTTTCAAATCTTTTCATCATGATTTCCTCCTTGCGGATTATATATCCGTATTAAGAACACTGTTTATGAAAAAAAATCAATTTTTATCATTGACAGTGATTCCGACTTAGATGTACTGTAATCTTTACGTTAACGGGAAGAAGAACTTCGTCTCAAAGCAAAAGATCAAACGCACACTCACCGCATCGGAGGGGGAAAAATGAAATTTCAGAAAGCAGTGATCACCGGCTTGGTTTTTATTTTATTACTCTGGATCCCCGGCATGGCTTTTGCCGGCGGCAGTTCTTACAAGGCCGACACCAAGTATCCCATCGTTCTGGCACACGGCATGGGCGCTTCGGCTGAAATACTGGGCATCGTGGATTACTGGTGGGGCATTCCCGGCGCGTTGCGTGATGAAGGAGCCACGGTATACATCACCTCCGTCAACGGCATGGACAGCACGCGGAACAAGGCCAACGCCTTTAAAACGCAGTTCCTTCAGATCAAAGCCGTCACCGGCGCCGCCAAACTGAATATCATCGGCCATTCCCACGGAACAGTTTACACCCGGGATGCCATCTCCAACTTAGGGCTGTATCCTTATGTGGCCAGCCACTCCAGTATCGCCGGTCCGCATCGGGGCAGCGCCGTTGCAGACGTAGTCGTTGGCATCGTCCCCAATTCACTGGAATGGCTCGTGGGTGACACGCTAGATTTCATCTACGCCTTCCTGTTCGGCGACACCAACCCCAACAGCCTGCAAAACGGTTATGATATGACCCGTCCTTACATGATCAACACCTTTAACCCGAACACCCCCAACAAATCAGGCGTCTATTACCAGAGCTGGGCCGCCAGGATCAAGACCATGGCGGTCAACGCCCGCAACTGGTATTTCATCGCCACCTGGCCGATCCTTCTTTATCATGAAGGCGCCAACGACGGACTGGTCAGCGTAACTTCCGCCCAGTGGGGCAACTTCCGCGGCACCGAGGACGCCTCCTGGTACAGCGCCGGATGCGACCATCTCAACATCGTGGATCAACTCTTCGGGTATACTCCCGGCTTCGACGCAGGCACTTTTTACGTTGATCTGGCCGCAGACCTGAAAGCCAGGGGATATTGATGCAGTAAAACGTAACGCGAAATTCCCGCCGGTTTTGTTTTTCATTCCCGGAAATCTCCTCCTTCCCCGGGAAAAACGAAACCGTGATGTTCATCAAAAGGGGTGCCGATCCGGCACCCCTTTTTTAATGCAAAAAAACTTGACGTCCTTTTGTTTTTGTTGGATCCATAGACAAATCCATTCGTAAAAAAATTTCCATTTAATTTCTATTACCTATTTCAACTGGAGACGATCGCCATGAACGTCAATAAAAAAAAATTCATCGCCCTTGCCGGCCTGCTGCTCCTGCTTATCCTGATCGGATTTTGGCTCTACCCGCGGGAAACCGAAAATGAATATATTGTCGAAACCGGATATATCTTCGATCAAAGTCATAATATAAGCTTGGATGACGTCCAGAAGGCACGGAAGGCACTTCCCCATATTAGCGACCATCAACCCGGAGGAAACGGGACCGGCGACGCCGCGAAAACAAAAACACCGGAAGCATCAACCGGGATCGATATCCGGAAAATATTTGCCGAGGGTCTCATCAATTCCTATACGACCATAAAATTTTTTAAACATCTGGAAACCAGTTTCAAGGACAGCGCCAATCTCGGCGAGCACCTGGATCAGGTCCGGCAATATCTTTTTTCCCAATTTTCGGAATCCGAAGCGCAACAGCTTTTTGAAACCTATCAGAAATATATTGAATGTGAAATGGCCCTGGCCGATGAATTCAGAAGCTTCGGTCTTGTCAGGACACCCGAGGATGCCGTTGCCGTATTAAAACGGATCCAGGAATTCAGGAGGCAGCACATGGGCGAGGAACTTGCCGACCAGCTATTCGGCGCAGATGTAAAAGCTCAGGAATATGCGTTCCGTCGAGCAGCAATCGTCGGAGACAAAAATATGTATGGGCCTGAAAAACAAGCGCTTCTTATAAAGCTCAACGCCGACATGTGGGGACCTGAAGCGGATGCCGTTGAAGCGTATCCGAATGAATATATACGTTACCAGGAAAAATTGAAAATATTCGACAAAGATCTTTCCGAGATATCATCTGAAGAGGGCCGCCGGAAAAAAATCAGGGAGTTCCGGACAGAATTCTTTACTCCCGAAGTGGTCCAGCGCCTTGATGAGGTGGATGTTCAGATCGCCCGTGAAACCCGTCAGGAAGAGCTTTACCGTGAACAGGAAAAAGCCCTTCTGGAAAACACGGCCCTGACCGAGGAACAGAGAACGGCCCGTGTCCAGAGACTCCAGAACGAAATGTTCGGCGAAGAAGCCGAGGCGTTCCGAAGAAGCGAAACCATGCGGATCGAACGCGAAAAAATGATGAAAGAATATGAAGGAAAAGGACTTCAACCCAGATAATCGGCAGTACAGGCGGCTTTGATAAATATGTTTTACACTGCTGTCTCAATCTTTTCGTAAAAAAATCGCCAGCAGGCTGATGGCCAGTATTGCCGCGGAAAAAATGATCAGCCAGTCTCCGAACCGGGTATAAGGTGCGGCAATATCCAGATAAACAAAATCGCCGTCAATGCGCTGCCGCTGGAACAAGTCCGTGCGGGTGACAATACGGCCGTCCGGGGAGATGATGGCTGAAATACCGTTATTTGCCGCGCGAAGTAGAAAACGCCGGTTCTCAATGGCCCGCATTCGTGCCGCATTCAGGTGCATATGCGGCATGGCCGAATCCCCGAACCATCCGTCGTTTGAAATGTTGACTATAAAATCGGCCCCCGAGGCCACCGATCGGGCGATATAGCGGGGATACAGGATTTCAAAACAGATGGAGACACCCACCCGGCCGTAGGGCGTATCCAGGCACGACGGCGTTTGACCCCGCGCAAATTCACTGGGAGCAGTGTAATATTGTCCCAGCCAGTCAACCATCAACGTGGTTTCGCCATACGGCAGCAGAATATTCTTGTCATACCGCGTCAACATGCCATTGTCGGAAACCAGGTAGGCGGAATTCATCACCCGGCCGGATGCATCATCCTGTTTCAGCCCCCCCGCGATCAGGAGGGCATCGTCTCCGATCATGTCCATAATCTGCCGAAACAGGTCGTCGGATAGAAGCCCGGGCGCGTTTAGGGTGGTCTCCGGCCAGACAATGACCCGATGCCCGGCTGTTTCCCCCATGGGCGCCTGGGTCCGATTTCCATTTCCATCCGCCCTTTCTTCTTCCTTGCCCGATTCTTCTGTCCTATCGTCTTCTGCCTGGGTCCGGCTTCGGCCTGCTTCCGTTCCGGAGATGCTCATATCCAGGTAGGTCTGAAGCCGTTGAAAAAAACCCATGCCGCTCCAGCGCTCATGAAGACTGAAATTACCCTGGACCAGAACGGCCTGAATCGATGATAAATCAGCCTTTTTTCGCTTGATTTCCTTGTCGATCCCGTATATGCGGAGCGTCCCGTAAATCACGGGGATACAGATTGCCAGAGCAAGCAGCAACAGGGGGCCGGCGGACGTCATCGACTTTTTTTTCCGAAAGATCGGCTTGGAATTAATAAGCGATCTGCCGTAATAATGCTTCTTCTGCCGGGTGCGGCGCCACATAAAGCAGAGCACGGCATTGATCATCACAACCAGAAAAGTTAAACCGTGAACACCCGCCACATCGGCGATCTGGACAAACCGCTGGAACGGAAGGACCGCATAACCGACGGCGCCCCAGGGCAGAAGGAAGGGCACCATCTCCTTGAGATATTCAGCCAGGGTCCAGATCGCGGGCAGAACAAGTGCGTACCATGCCAGATGCGCATGATGAACAAAACGGTAAACAAGGAGTACTCCCCCATAAACCAGGCAGGAAGGCAGCACGACGCAAAGCAGGAAAAACAGTACCGCCTTGGGAGGCCAGACATTGAAGTGATCAGTGAGCGTGGGGAAGAGCCAATATCCCAGGCCGGTTGACATTAATGCGCCCCATGCGATCCCGCAGGCCATGACGCGGACTATTGAACGGGCTCTTTCAACAGCCATAAACAAAGGAACAAGCGCAAAGAAAGCAAGAAAACCCGCACCCCACAAAGGAAATGACAGGACATAAAAAGCAGCGGATATCATGACCAGCAGCAGGTTCATGGATGTATCGGCAATTACGTTATGTTTTTCATCACATCGGCGCAGGGACAAACGTCGCGGAACGGTCGGCGGTCCTCAGGTCCGCGGATGCTTTTCAGGTCCGGGGCCTGCCGATGCTGAAACTGGTGAAACCCATTTCGGACAAAAGTTTTTTTGAATAGAGATTGCGGCCGTCGAAAATAACGGGCAACGTAAGGGCTGACCGCATAGCTTTAAAATCAGGGTTCCGGAACTGATTCCAGTCCGTGACCACGGCCAGGGCGTCGGCGCCTTTAAGGATTTCGTACTGATTGTCGCTGATTTGGGCCAGTGGATTGCCGTTTAATGCGCGTGCGGCATTAGGACCGGCCGCGGGATCATAAGCCCTCACCCGCATGCCGAGACGCGTCAACTCGTCAATGATCACCAGAGCCGCGGAATCGCGGATGTCGTCGGTATTTGCCTTGAAAGCAAGGCCCCACAAGGCCAGAACACGGCCCTTGACGCCGCCGAGGGGTTCAAAATAAGCTTTTATTTTTTCAGAAACAATCTTTTTTTGCCGATTGTTGACTTGTTCAACGGAATTCAGAAGTTCGGCGGAGTATCCGATATCACGGGCCGTCTGGATCAGGGCGTTGACATCCTTGGGAAAACAGGAGCCGCCGTATCCCACGCCCGGATAGATGAAATGATAGCCGATGCGTTGATCCGAGCCGATTCCCATGCGCACGTCCCGGATATCAGCCCCCACCCGCTCGCAGATATTGGCCATCTCGTTGATGAAGGAAATCTTGGTGGCCAGCATACAATTGGCCGCGTATTTAGTCATTTCCGCGCTCCGGACCCCCATGATGACCAGCTTATCCCGGCTCCGCGCAAAGGGGGAATACAATGTACCCAGCAATTCGGCGACCTCGGGATTGTCGGTACCGATGATGATCCTGTCCGGCTTCATGAAATCGCCTACCGCATCCCCTTCTTTTAAGAACTCGGGGTTGGATACCACGTCAAAATTCACGTCGATCCCGCGCTTTTCGATTTCATTGCGGATTAAGCCGGAAACCGCGTCCGCGGTCCCCACCGGCACCGTCGACTTGTTGACGATGATCCTGTATTCGGAAATGGCCTTTCCGATCTGTGTCGCCACGTCATAGACATATGACAAATCGCAAGACCCGTCCGGCCGTGGCGGCGTTCCCACACAATTAAAAAGAAACAGGGATTTCTCGACGCCTTCCCGGATATCCGAGGTGAAATGAAGGCGCTTTTGCTCCAGGTTGCGCTGCACCAGAACGTCGAGGCCGGGTTCGTATATATGAATCCTTCCCTGCCGCAGCGTGTCGATAACCGCTGGATTAATATCCACGCATAAAACATGGTTGCCCATTTCCGCGAAACAGGCGGCTGCCACCAGACCGACATATCCGGTGCCGATAATCGAAACATTCATTTAATATGGTCCTTTTTGCCGATTACAGTTCGTATTTTATACCCAGACCCTCATTAATCTGGCCGAGTCTCTTGTCATAGGTCCACATTGTTACCCCCGTCAGCAATGCGGCGGCGGAGAGATGCATATCAATATAGCCAAGCCCTCGTCTCATCAAACGATTTTCATCAATAAACTTAAGGACTTCATCATATTCCGCCGTGACTGCCTCCGGAAGAAGGCGCAAGAAGGAGAGAATCTCATCTCTGTTTTTGAGATTGCCGCAGGCAAGTTCGCCAACGATGAACGGATGGCACATCACTTCTCCTTCATTGAGCAACCGGCCGAGCGCCGGAACCCCCTCACGAAAATGGCGGATCCACACGGAAGTGTCCACAAGCACCATCTTCAGCTCTCCACCGGCCTTCTCCGTGGAACAGGTTTCAGTTGCTTCTCAGTTCCACCGAGCCTGGCCAGCCTTCTGGCGCTTTCTCTGGCGATCAATGCTTCAAGACCGAGTTTCACCAGCGCCGTCTTTTCCTTGATGCCCGTCAACTCCGACGCCTTTTCAACCAACACGTCTTCAATATTTATTGTCGTTCTCATTGCCATATTCCCCGCATCTGATTTATGTGCATCAGTATGCATATCAAGCATGTACTTGTCAAAGGAATCCGTATTATTGATGATACCCTCCATATCGGAACCGGATATATGCGTTTTGGCGGCGGTTCGCTGAACCTGGCCCTATCAGCTCTCATCACTCATCATATTGAAAAAACTATTCTTTTTACCGTGTCTTAGCAAACGGTCCACATTACCGTCGGATCATCCGGATGACAGGCCGAGTTCCTGAATAGAGCTCCTGAATAGAGTTGACATAAGACCATCTTTTCCCTAAATTTACCTACAGCCGCCGCGGCCGGGTTACTTCACTATCGGCACTGAAGTGCGTTCCCGGCCGGAAGGCGCGCCCGCGGAATACTAAGAATTGAATTGCAAGTGTCAGACGCCGGGATAATCAACGATACCAACAAATTTTGATCAAGGAGACCGTATTGATTGAAAACCCGAGCAAATCAGCTACAAATCTTAAGGAACTTATCAAAGCGGGTAAGAGGTTGAAAAAGTTATCCGTATCTAAAAACAACATTCAAGACATTTGACCCGCAAAAATCCATTTACCGGATGTGCCTCAAAATGAAAGGGAGAAGAGGAGCAATGGCGACGCCATATGACGACAGGCCCTGGTTAAAGGCTTATGATCCGGGAATTCCGGCGGATATCGAAATCCCGGAGAAAACTTATACCGACGCCCTTTTAGAAGGCCTGACGGCTGTCCCGGACCGGGCGGCCATGCATTTTATGGGCGCCACCCTCTCCTACCGGCAGCTTAATGAGATGTCCTGCCGGTTTGCGGCTTTTTTAACAGATAACGGCGTTAAAGCGGGGGATGTCGTGGGACTGAGTCTTCCCAACATCCCCCAGTTTCTGATCGCGCTTTGCGGCGCCCTGCGGGCCGGCTGTACGGCCTCGGGCGTTTCCCCCCTGTTAAGGCCCAAGGAACTGTCCCATCAGATCAACGATTCCGGCTGCCGGGTGCTGGTCACCCTGGATGCGGTTTTTGAGCGCGTAGTAACCCAGATCGAAAACCAGATACCCGGATTGTCCCATGTCGTCACCACTGGTATCGGAGATTATCTGCCCGCGGTTAAGCGCATACTGGGCAGACTTTTAAAGAAGCTGCCCACCGGAAAGGTAACACCCCTCGCCGGCAAAAAGATCATATCATTCAAGCAGGTGATGGTTCAGTATCAACCCGGCAAACCCGTGGATAAGGCAACACCCGAGGACATCTGCCTGATTCAGTACACCGGCGGCACCACCGGACTCCCCAAAGGGGTGGAGCTGACTCATCGCAACATCTTTTCCAACCTGACCCAGGTGAAAAACTGGACCGACTTTCAAACGGGCAGCGATGTGCTCTGTTCCGGATTCCCCTTTTTCCATCTGGCCGGACTGATGTTCGGCATGACGGCCATGGCCACGGCAAGCACCCAGTGTCTGATTCCGGATCCGAGAAACACCAAACACATCTGTGGTGAAATCCGGAAACACGCTCCCTCGATTTATGCCAACGTGCCCACCCTCTACCAGATGCTGCTGGAAAACCCCGGATTTAAACAACTCGATTTTGCACCCGCTAAAATTTTCGTCTCCGGCGCGGCGCCCTTTGCCGTGGAATCAATTAACAATTTTGAAGCAGTGGTCGGCAAAGGCAAAGTGGTGGAAGTCTACGGCATGACCGAAACCAGCCCGATTATTACCGGCAATCCGCTGGAGGGGAATAAGAAAATCGGATCCGTGGGCATTCCGGTGTCCAACACACATGTTCGGATCGTTGATGTGGAAACCGGGATGGAAATCATGCCCGTGGGCGAGCCCGGCGAGCTGATCGTGCGCGGTCCCCAGGTAATGAAAGGCTATCACAACAAGCCCGGGGAAACGGATCACGCCATCCGCGAACACGACGGCAAACGCTGGCTCCACACCGGTGATGTGGCCCGCATGGACGCAGACGGATACTTTTTCATCATGGACCGGTCCAAGGACATGCTCAATGTGGGCGGATTCAAAGTCTTCTCAAGGGAAGTGGAGGAAACCCTGTATCGGCACGCAGCCGTGGAATTCTGCGCCGTTATCGGCACACCCGATCCCAAACGACCCGGCAGCGAAATCGTCAAGGTGGTCATTCAGGTGGCGTCCGGCGCCAAGGGCAGGGATGCCGATGATTTAAAAAAGGATATCATTGCCTATTGCCGCGAAAACATGTCCCCTTACAAAGTTCCCAAAATAATAGAATTTATAGCTGAAATGCCGCTGACAACCGTGGGAAAAGTGGACAAAAAGGCGTTGCGTTCATAAAAGAAGCGATATCCGCTTTGGGCGTTCGTTGTCAAACAGCCTGCGTCATCCCAAAAAATTCCGCAAAAAATACATTGACAACCACTACATATTGTGGTCAAATACCATATCTTACCATATATAGAAGTCGAATTTCAGGCTAATTTCAATCATTACACTTCTTTTCATCAAGGAGCCGTCGCGCTATGAATCAGCATGCTTTAGAGTCCCTCCCCCTTTTGACCGCCAACGCCGTCACCGTATTAGAGCGGCGATATCTGAAACGAGACCAGGATGGAAAGGTGCTGGAAACGC
>Ga0351930_1038_pt1 | contig 26122 bp, 24 predicted proteins | sample BONcelT113001E10_FD_205823 | JGI IMG/M metagenome (GOLD analysis project Ga0351930, IMG submission 205823) | Enriched cells from coal bed in the Powder River Basin, Montana, United States - BONCAT cells T11 rep2 HSBNCT.T11.300.1.E10 ...
CATCCTTCTCCATTCCCGGGACGACCGGCGGGGCCATCATCCGGCCGGCGGCCAGGGTCGTCGGGGGCATCGCCGCGGGCGCCGGCGCTCCGGGGCCACTCGCTGCCGCCGGTGCGGCGGGCTGGGCGGCCGGCGGCGTGGCGACGGCGGTCTGCTGCTGCTCCGGCGTGGTCCTGGGGACGGGCGGCGGCGCAAAGTAATTCTGATAGATAAACAAAACCGCAATCGAAAGGACAACGGCGAGAAGGGTTCTCTTGTCCATTTACAACCTCCAGGGGGAACGCATATTTTTACTTCACAGGGTCATAGCCGCCGGGGTGCAGGGGGTGACAGCGCAACAGGCGCAAAAGCGCCAGGATGGGCCCCTTCAGTGGGCCGTGGCGGCGAATGGCCTCGATCGCATATTCGGAACAGGACGGATAGAAACGGCAACAGGGGCCAAGAAACGGGGAAACGCACAGCTGATAGGCGCGCACCAGCACCACCAGAAAAGTTTCCAGGATTTTCGTGAAAAGGTTTTCAGACATCGACCCTGTGGATCAGGCGGCTTTCCAGCTCACGACAGACGTCCTCGTAGCCCAGAGGCAAGATGCCTCTTTTGGCGATGACGACGATGTCCAGTGAGGCAGGCAGCCTGGATTTGTTCAATCGGAAAAACTCGCGCAGGAGACGCTTGATCCGGTTTCTCTGTACCGCGTTACCCGTCTTTTTGCTGACCGTCGTCCCCAGCCGGGTCCTTCCGTCCGGGTTGGGGTTGACGATGATGGTAAAACGCCTTGAATAGATCCGCTTTCCCTGCTCGTAGATCCTCGTATAGTCCCGCTTCTTGAGGATCTTCTCCTCTTTGCCAAAGGCATGGGCTTTCATACGCTGCGGCCCCTGGCCGGGACATCCCCGCCCTTTGCTTGGCATGGCGGGGATTAAACCGTCAAGCGCTTCCGCCCCTTGGCCCGCCGTCTGCTGATGACCAACCGGCCTCCCCGGGTGGCCATCCGCACGAGAAAACCGTGGGTTCGCTTTCTTTTCGTATTGCTGAACGTCGTCAGTGTCTTCTTCATCTGCTGGACCCCGCTTTAAATTAATGAGTTTTCCCATAAACCACATGGGTGGTTGTTTGTCAAGGCAAATGTGGCTGGGCGCGGGCGTCAAGGGGGAAGCCGGACAAAGGGTTTTACGTGGAGGCTCCGGCGGTCCGGTTGCCGATGGACAGGCAATCAAATTGACAATTTGCGGCGGAGGTGGTATCGATTGAATCATGATAGGCGATCAGGGGTGTGGCCCGGCACGTTGAGGGGCGGCTTTCTTTCGTCCCTGCCGGTTTCACTGCGGCAACAGGTCCGTTCACGCGAAGGAGGAGGGGAAATGAAAAAGTGGGTTCTCATGTCAGCGTTGCTCCTGTTGATGGCGCCGAACATTGACGCAGTGGGAGCGGAGGCGGGAAAGGCCATCGCGGAGAAGGCCAAGGCGGAGGGGAAGGTCACCTTTTATGCGAACATGACCGCCATCGAACCGATCCTGGCTGATTTTACGAAAAACTACGGGATCAAGGTCGAGTACACCCGGCTGTCGACCACCAAGTTTGTAGCCACCGTCCTGACGGAGCATGGGGCAGGCAGGCTCAAGGCAGACGTGCTGCAGGCGCCGATGCCGGTTCTGGAACTGCTCAAGGAAAAGGGCGTTCTGGCTTCCTACCGTTCTCCCGCCGCGGCCAAGTACCCGAAGTGGGCGAACAAGGACGGGAAGATCCAGAGCTTCGGGATCGAGTACGCCGCCCTGATCTACAACAAGGAACGGGTCAAGCCGGAGGACGTTCCCAAGAGCTATCAGGACCTTGCCGATCCGAAGTGGCGGGGGAAGATCGTCATGGCCGACCCCTCCTCCCATCCGACCACCATCTCCTGGCTCATCGGCCTGAAGGAACACGCCTTCAAGTCCGAGGATGACTGGATGAAGTTCATCCGGGCCCTGGCCGCCAACCGGCCCATGTTTGTCGCTTCCTTCGGCCCCACGCCGGCGCCGATCGAGAGCGGCGAGAAGCTGATCGGGATCTCGATGCCCAAATACATCGTCACCAAGGCGCCGGCGCCGCTGGACTGGGCGCAGGTCGCCGAGCCGATGATGGGGACCCCGCGCGGTATGGCTCTCACCCAGGGCGCTCCCCATCCGAACGCGGCGAAACTCTTCTTCGACTATTGGCTCTCCCAGGGGGCGATGAAGATCATGGCCGAAAAGGTGGGCGAATACGTCCTGGCGCCAGGGGTCTATCCCCCGATCGCCGGGATTGACAAAGCGAAGGTCATCCCGATTCGGGAATTGTCGGATGACGAGATTCGGCGCTGGGGCGGTCTGTTCAAGAAGCTTTTCGAAGCGCCCTAGAGGATCCCCCTGCCCGATCGGGTCAGGGTGCAGCGACGACCAATGGGCGGGGAGATCCCGGTGGGCATACCCCGGGATCTCCCGACGCCGCAGCGGACGGATGAGGTGGGGCGCTATGGAAATCAGCATCAGGAACCTCAGCAAGCACTACTATTCGGAAGGCAAGACGATCAAGGCGCTCGATGCCGTCGATCTGACGATTCCCGCCAACCGGATTTTCACCCTTCTGGGGCCCAGCGGCTGCGGCAAGACGACCTTGCTGCGGGCGATTGTCGGACTGGAGATGCCCGATGCGGGTGAAATATCCATCGGCGAAGAGATTGTCTTCTCGGCCCAGAAGGGGATCTACGTCCAGCCCGAAAAGCGGGGTTTGGGCATGGTCTTCCAGACCTACGCGATCTGGCCGCACATGAACGTCTTCGACAACGTCGCCTATCCCCTCCAGACCCGCAAGGAACCCCGGGAGGAGATTGTCCGCAAGGTCGCCAAGACGCTTCGTTTCGTCCAGCTCGAAGGGTTCGAGAATCGGCCGGCGACGAAACTCTCCGGCGGCCAGCAGCAACGTGTCGCCCTGGCGCGGGCGCTGGTCGCCGAGCCGAAGGTGATCCTCTTCGACGAACCCCTCTCGAACCTCGACGCCAAGCTCCGGGAGGAGACGCGCAAGGAGCTGCGGACCTTCCTGACGGAGCTGCAGATCACCGCCGTTTATGTGACCCACGATCGGATCGAGGCCCTGTCGCTCTCCGATACGGTGGCGGTGATGCGCAGCGGCCGGATCGTCGAGCTGGGAACGCCGCGGGAGATCTATTTCGAGTCGGACCGGCGCTTCGTGGCCGACTTCATCGGCCGGGCGAATTTCATCGAGGGCAAGGTCGTCTCGGCGGGCGAGGGCCAGACCATCGTCGATTCGGCGATCGGTCCGATCACTTGCGCCAAGAAGATCGAAGCGCCGCCGGGCACGGCGGTGACGGTCTGCATCCGTCCGGAGTTCATTCGGGTCGTCACGGGGGAGGGAGGCGACGGGAACAACGTCTTTGCAGGGAAGGTAACCTCCCTGGTCTTCGTCGGCGACGCCCTCGAGGGGGAGATCATGGTCGGCCAGACCATGCTGATCTTCAGCATCGATCCCATGTCGCCCGTCCGGGAAGGCGAGGCGATTGCCCTCCACTTCGACCCGCGCCAGTGTTCCATTCTGCTGAACTGAATCGGGAGGACGAGCGATGCAAAAGACAGGAACGGTCCTGACGCCCAGCCTGATCGCCATCGTCGGCTTCCTCACCGTCTGCCCCGTGGTGATGCTCCTGATCGGGAGCTTCACCGAGGGTCTGAGCGCCTTCGGGAGCTTCACCACGGCCAAGTACTTCCAGGCCTACACCGATCCCGCTTTTGCCGACATCCTTCTCAACACGGCAATTTTCACGCTCGGATCGGCTTTCGTCTCCACGGTCCTGGCCCTCTTTCTGGCCTACCTCAACACCCGGACGAACATCCCCTTCAAGTTTCTCTTCAAGATCATGTCCCTGATCCCGATGATGGTGCCCCACATCCTCTTCGCCGTGAGCTGGGCCCTGCTTTTGAACCCTTCCAACGGGATGCTCAACCTCCTGCTGCGGGAGGTTTTCGGGATGGAGGGGGGGGGATTCAACATCTATACCCTCCAGGGGATGATCCTCGTGGAGGGGCTTCTCGACCTGCCGATCGCCTACCTGGTGATCGCCCCGGCCATGTCCTCCTTCGATGTTTCCCTCGAGGAGTCCTCCCGGGTCTGCGGGGCGAACAACCTCCGGACGCTCTTCCGGGTGACCCTGCCGGTCCTGCGGCCGGCGATCCTCGCCGCGGCGACGCTGGTCATCGTCCGGAGCCTCGCCTCCTTCGCCGTTCCCTCTGTCATCGGCATGCCGGGTCGGATCTACGTCCTGGCGACCCACATCTATCGGGTCGTGGCCACGGGGTATGCGCCCGACTACGGCCTGGCGGCGGCCGTCGGCATGAGCGCCCTGGTTGCCTCGATCACGCTGATCTACCTCTACCGGCGCCTGACCCGGGAGGGCGAGAAGTACGTCACCATCTCCAGCCGCGGCTACCGGCCGACGGTGATCGACCTGAAGGGGGCCAAATACCCCCTCTTCGCGATCGTGGGGCTGCTCTCCTTCGTCCTGATCGTCCTGCCGATCATCGTCCTGGTCTACACGTCCCTGGTTCCCTACTCCATGGTGCCCAGCGCCCGGGCCTTCGCGGCAATGGACTGGCGGCACTGGACGGCGGTCCTGGCGGATCCCATCTCGCTGCTGTCCCTCAGGAACAGTCTCTACCTGGGCGTTGGCGGGGCGACCCTGGGGATCGTCCTCTCCTTCTTCGTGGCCTACGTGATCGTCAAGGTGCGGACGAAGGCCTCGGGGCTGCTGGAGTCGTTGAGCTTCCTCTCCTTCTCATTTCCGGGGATCGTCGTCGGGATCGGCTTCATGTGGTTCTTCGTCCAGACGCCGCTCTACGCGACGATCTGGGCGCTCTTGATCGGCTACATCGCCACCTACCTGCCCTACGGCATCCGGCCGCTGACGAGCGCCTTCGTCCAGATCCACAGCCATTTGGAGGAGTCCTCGCGGGTGAGCGGCGGCGGTGCTTTCTACACGATGCGCCGGATTGTCATCCCGCTGCTGGTTCCCGGGATCGTCTCGGGCTGGATCCTCATGGCGACCATGTTCGTCCGGGAGCTTAGCCTCTCCGTCGTCCTCTCCCGGCCGGGGACGGAGGTCCTGGCCGTCCAGATCCTCCGCTTCTCCGAGGACGGCCTCTGGGGAAGGCTCTCGGCGCTGGGAATCATCATGATCGCCATCTCCACGACCCTCGTGGTCATCGCCACATGGATCGGGCAAAGGCTGACAAAGGTCAATCAGTAAGGGGGGGTACGGTCGAAGCCGAAGGCGGGTGACCCGCCGTCGGAAGGACGAAAGAAAAACCTGCCTGCGAAATTCACGTCGGGTAATCGGCCAACTCCGGGAGAGTGAAAACCCTCCCCCGGAGCTGGTTCTGTCAGGACTTTCTTTTTTTCTCGCGCTTGATCCCGTAGAGAATCGAGAGCACCGTCAAGACCAGGATGACCATGGCGATGGGTGAGTTGTAGAGGATGGCGATGTCTCCCCGGCTGATCATCAGCGCCCGGATGAGATTGTATTCCATGATCGGGGCCATGATGTAGGCCAGAACGAGCGGCAGAATCGGGATACCCCAGCGAACCAGGAAAAACCCGAAGAGGCCCAGCGCCATCGTCATAATCGGATGATCCATGTTTCCCTGGTAGGCATAGGTCCCCGTCAGAACGAGGACGATGATAAAGGGGCCCAGCAGCCGCTGCGGCACCTTTGTGACGAGGTAGAAGATCTTGGTGCCGCCCCAGCCCATAATCCAGAGAAAGATGTTCGTTAGCATCAGGCCGAGAAAGATGGCGATCATCAAGTCGCCCTGTTCCTTGAAGAGCATGGGGCCCGGGTTGATCCCCTTCATGATGAGCAGTCCCATGATCAGCGCGGCGGCCGAGGAGCCGGGGATGCCCAGGGTGAGGGTGGGGACGAGGCAGCCCGCCACCACGGCGTTGTTGGCCGCTTCGGGTCCGGCAATTCCCTCGGGGACGCCCGTCCCGAAGGCATCCGGGTCCTTCGACCAACGTTTCTCCTCGTTGTAGGAGAGGAAGTTGGCCACGCCGGCCCCGGCCCCGGGAATGACGCCGATGAAGGAACCCAGCAACGAGCCTCGCAGCATCGACTTCCAGAGCCCCAGCGCCTCCCGGAGGGGGAATTTGTCGTCCTGGGCGCTCTTGGTCATCTCCTCAGCCGATTTCTGCTTCATGTCGCCCGTGAGCATCTTGATGCACTGGGGAACGGCGAAGAAGCCGATAAAGACGACCGTCAGGGGAATTCCGTCCATCAGGAAGGCCATGTCCATCGTGAAGCGGTAGCCGGAAAAATTCGAGGGGCCGATGGAGGCAATAAAGGCGCCGATGGCCGCTGAGAGGTACCCCTTCACGACGCTCTTCCCCACGGCGGTACAGATGATCGACAGGCCGAAGGCCCCCACGGCGAACATCTCGATGGGGCCGAACTGGAGCCCCACCCAGGTCAGGAGGGGCGCGAAGAGGATGAAAACGATCGTCGAGATAACCCCGCCGACGACCCCGGAGGTTAGGGAGATCATCAGCGCCTTGCGGGGATAGCCCTTCTGGCAGAGGGGGTAGCCGTCCAGGACCGTGGCGGCCGAGGCCCCCGTACCCGGTGTGTTGATCAAGATGGCCGGAACGGAGCCGCCGTACTCCGCAGCGGAGTAGACAGCCACCAGAAAGAGGATCCCGTCCTCGGCGGACATGCCGTAGGTGAGCGGAAAGACGATGGCCAGGGCGGCCGTGCCGCCGATGCCGGGGAGTATCCCCAGAAAAATCCCGACCGCCACCCCGAAAGCGAGAACGGCTAAGGTATAAAGGTCGAACAAATGCCCGATAGCCATTCCCAGGTTGGATAAGAAGACACTTTCCATGATGATCGTTCCCTTTCCTATGGACAATTCACGGCAACGAAGGGGCCGTCTTCACACCGCCGTTGCCGGGCAAAGCACAAAAAATGCCGTTACCCCTTTGAGAGGGAGTCACATGAAGAATTCCCGGGGCAAGCGGATCCCGAGCAAAACGGCGAAAATCAGGTAATAAGCGGCCACGCCGACGAGGGAATAAAGGGCGGAATGGAGCCATGAGATTTTGATGACCACCATCGTTACTGTCATGTAGAGAAAACTGGCCGTTACGAAACCGAGATAGGGAAGCAGAGCGAGGTAGAGGGCAATGAGGCCGACGAGGAGAAAGAAGCGGCGATAATTGACCGGTTTTTCTACATTTCCGGGGGTCGTCGCCCGCCATCCCTGCAAGGCCAGCAGCCCGCCGAGGAGGAAGAGCACCACAAGGATGATCCGCGGGAAGGTGGCCGGTCCGGGTGCCTGCGGTTGCAGGGGCGGCGGTAGGTAAAAGGTGTTCCAAAAGACAAGGACGCTGAAGGCCACGCAGGCCAGCCCGACGATCAGGTTCTTTTTGCCGGTACTCACGTTTACCTCCTTAAGCCTTCTCGGGCCGGAGCCCTCTGGCGTGGCGATGATTTTACACTCGGGGGAATCGCGACCGCCTTTCCCCTTTTTTAGGAAAGGGGAAAGGCGGTCGGGTAACGCATGGCCGCCTTTCCCCTAGGGGGCTATTTCTTAATCAGATTCAACTCGATCAGGGCCTGACGATAGGCCGCATGGTTCCTGTGGATCAGGGGGTCGAACTTGTCCGTGTCGATCCACTCGGCTACATTCCCCGGCTCGTCAGCCAGCTTCTTGAACTCGGGATCCTCCATGGCTGCCTTGAACGCCTTCCTGAGGATTTCAAGTCGATTGGCCGGCACGCCCTTCCGGACCTGGAGACCCCAGATCTGCTGGAGGGGCTCGTAGTTCAGACCGATATCCGAGATAGACGGAATGTCGGGCATCTGGGGAAGCCGCTTGTCTGTCAGAACAACCAGAACGCGCAGATATTCCGGCTTGGTGATAATGGTGAAGGGGCCAGTGATGCTTGCCGTCAGGTGCTTGCCCATGACGTCCTTGGTGGCCTCTCCCGAACCGGCATAGGGGATGTTGTTGATTTTGATGCCCGCCGCCTTGGCGAAGGCCTCGGCGTTGTAGAAATGGACGCTGCCCACCTTGTTTGTGCCGATGTCCAGGGCGCCGGGGTTTTTCTTGGCAAAGGCGATCAGGTCCTGGATCGTCTTGTGGGGGCTGTCTTTGTGGACGTAGATGCAGTGGACCTGGCGCATAATCTGGGCCACATAGGTGAAATCCTCCACTTTGGTCTGGAAGCCCGGCATGTTCATATAGCCGGCGTTGCTTCCCACATAGAGGCCAATCGTATGGCCGTCTGCCGGCTGTTTCATGAGATAGTTGGCCAACACATTGCCGTTGCCGCCCGGTTTGTGCTGGACGTCGATCGGATTGTTGAGGGCCTGGCTGGCCGCCTTGGCGGTGATCTGGGTAAACAGCGAGGCGCCGGAGCCGGGTGCCGTGGGCACGAGCAGCTCGATCGGCCGGCTGGGGAACTTATCGGCGGCCTGGACGGCGCCGATGGATGCGACCCCGACAAGACCCACGACCATACAAAAGACGGCAATCTTTCTTCCCAAACGCATTTTCTTCCTCCTTACAATAATCGGTTCTTCCCAGACACGGAAGATCCCGGTTTCCGAACGGAAGCCCGGTCTCGCCTCATCCCGCGCCTTCGGTCCTGGGCGGGGATGCTACCCCAACCCGACTGTTTTTACCCACTCAATATTATAAAGATTACAATATTAGTATGGATAAAATACCCGAAAGGGGTTTCCCTGTCAACCAAAAGGTGCGAAAAAAGTGTGCCCTGAGTCCTAGAGCTGATGAAGGGTTTCCATGGCCATGGTTACGGTTTCCGCAGGGCTGATCTTGGGCCAGGCCGCAAGAATTTGGCCTCTCTCGTCGATGAGGAAGGCCGACCGGGTGACGCCGAAGTATTTCTTGCCGTAGAGGGATTTCTCACCCCACACGCCGTAGGCCTCAGCCACGGCGTGATCGGCGTCGGAGAGGAGGGGAAAATTCAGGACGAGCTTGTCACTGAAGCCCTTCTGCACCGCTACCGGATCGGGGCTGATCCCGACGGCGTCGGTTCCCAGGGCGTTGAATTGGGCCAGTGCGTCCCGCACGGCCTCGGTCTGGGCCGTTCACCCGGCCGTCCCGGCCTTGGGATAGAAGTAGATCAGGAGTTTCCGTCCCTTGAAATCGCCGAGCCTCACCGTCTTTCCCGCCGAATCGGGGAGTGCAAATCCCGGCGCCTTGTCGCCCTTCTTGAACGTCTTCATCATCCATTCCTCCGTGGTATTTTGGATCGGGTGCAGGCCTCAGAAGCTGGCCTCTGCTGCCTGTACTACAGAGAGCGCATCGCACCTTTTATCATGTGAAAATAATGGCATAAGTGATGCTCACTGTCAAATGGATAATCTCAGGGATTTAGAGAGGGCATGATTTACGGAACGTGGGGTCACAACGACCAGCATTGTGAGACCGTTACTCTAACACCACACTAGCAGAGAGCTTACGCGTTCATTATTCCAACACTGATATTTTTGCCAAGATATTCTTTTAATTCTTTTAATTTATTATCACTTGGCTTCTTCAGGCCATTCAATTCATATTTTTCCCCGAGACTGTCATATTTAACTAAACCGTAATCATGGTAAGGTACTAGCTGCACATACTGAAGATTAAACTTCTTTATCGTCATAACAATCCGATCCAATGTCTTTTTATTCATGTTATATCCAGGGATCAGTGGTATTCTTACCAAGATATCGCCATGTATTCGAGACAAGTAAGCCAGGTTTCCTATGATCCTAGAAACTCCCACACCTGTGCCATCTTTATACTCTTTTTCACCGATATGTTTAATGTCGAACATGAACATATCAGTATAAGGCGCAATCTCGCTGAAGACATCTCGCTGACAGTATCCCGCTGTTTCGATGGCTGTTTTTATATTGTACCGCTTTAGTTTCTTTAAAATAGCCTTTAAAAAAACGGGTTGTAATAGAGGTTCTCCACCCGAAAAGGTCACACCGCCACCGGAAAGATCAAAATAATTCTTATCCTTCATGACAAGATCAAATAGCTGATCACTCGAGTAGGATTCCCCGGACATCCTCAGCGCCTGAGCCGGGCAATGCTTCACACAAATGCCGCAGGCATCGCATCTATTTCTGTCTAAAAAATAATCATTACCGGTACTAATGGCCCGCAGGGGACACAGGGAAATACACTTTCCGCAATCAATGCAAAGCCTTCTGAAATACATCACCTCTCTCACGGGAGAGCGACTTTCCGGATTGCTGCACCATTTACATCGCAACGGGCATCCTTTCAGGAAAACAACAGTCCTTATCCCGGGTCCATCGTGAAGGCAAAATCGCTGAATATTAAATACCATTCCATGTTCCATGATCACCTGCAGTCATTGGGTTCTTGGCGGGATGAGTTATCGCTTCTTGCCGTTTGTTGACTTATCCGTGGCTGTCATGGGCCGTCCGCAAAATTATGTCCTCCTGACATTTGGGGTCGATCGTTGTGAAGAGGACGCTAAAACCGGCTACCCTCACAACCAGGCAGGGGTATTTCTCCGGGTGTTTTTGCGCATCTCTCAGGGTTTCAACGTCCACCACATTGAATTGCACATGTTGTCCCTTCATCATAAAAAATGTCTTCACCAGTGCGGCAATTTTGTGGTAATTTGTAGAGTCATTGAATATATTTGGGTTGAATTTCAAGTTTAACAGGGTACTTCCGAGGGCCTTGTAGGGGTCCAGTTTTGTGACTGACGTGAGAAGTGCAGTCGGCCCTTCCTTATCGCTTCCCTGGGAACAAGATACACCGCCATCGGCGAGCACCATTCCCTTTTTCCTGCCATCTGGTGTCGAACCGACCTTATCGGCCAACAGCACATTGCAAGCAATGGTATAAAGCGCGATATAGTAGTTGCCGCCTCGAGGATTCTTGTATTTCTTCAGTTCACGATAAAGATGATCAAGGACTTCTTCACCGAGGGAATCGACATAGCTGTCGTCATTTCCATACTTTGGTACCTGGTGTTGGATGGATAGCCGCAGTTCTTCAAATCCTTCATAGTTTTTCAACAAGGCTTCCTTCAAAACTGGCCACGTCAAGGTCTTGTCTTCATAAATAAACTTTTTTATCGTCGCCAACGAGTCGGCAACATTTGCAATGCCTACAGCTTGAAAGGTCGTGGAATTATACCGTGCGCCACCTTCAAGATTCGTTTTGCCGCGCTCTAGGCAATCACGCGTAAATACTGACTCGAAAGGTGTAGGGACGGTTGTGGCATGGAGTTTGTCGAGGATATTATCAAGCACGACCTGCTGCTTTAAATAGTACGAGAGCTGCTCAAAATAGGCTTGCATAAAATCAGCGAATGTTGAAAACGATTCGGGGTATCCCGTTTTAAAAGGCCGCTGTTCATTTTTGACAGGATCGTACCCGTTGAAGATTGTCCGTTCCAAAACCTTTATAATATTTGTAAACCCGCCAGTTAACCATGGTTCGGTAATACAAGGAACGGTTGCCTCCGTACAACCGACTATCCCGTAGCCTCTGGCCTCTTCGAGACAGTATCCTTGCTGCAACATGTTTGGTATCAGAACTTCGTCGTTAAAAAAGGCCGGCATGCCCGTTCCATAGGATGCCGTCTCGATTGCGTGAATGAGAAAATCATCGGGACATCCGTAAAACCATCGAATCGACAGAGATGGCTGGGTTAAACCAACCTTTGAGGTTGCTTCCAGACAAAGGTGCGAAAGTTCATTCACAGCACTTTTCCCACCTTCATTCTGCCCTCCCAGCGTCAGATGCTGGAACATTGGATATCCGCCAAAAGCGATCGAGGATACCTGATCCCTGACCTTGTTGATTTCAGAAAATTTAATCCACAAACAGTGAATCAACTCCTCGGCACGCTCCTTGAAGTTTTCGCTGTTCTCCTGGTCATGCTGGTAATAGCGGTACATGTATTGATCGAAACGACCTGGAGAGACGCTATGTCCATTTGATTCAAGCTGCAGGGCGAGATGGAGAAACCAAAAAGACTGAAGCGCCTCCCATAAATTATCGGCCGGGTGAGCAGGCACTTTCTCGCAGATCTTTGCGATGGCAAGAAGCTCCTTCTTGCGTGATCGATTTGTTTCTTCCGTTGCCAGTTTTCTTGCCCTTTCGGCATATCTGATGGCAAACGCCATCAACGCATTACAGGCTACAGTGACCGCATTGTAATAATCCATCTTCAAAGCAGCCTCTGGGTCATCAATGGAGATATCGTTCTTCAATTTCCCCACCGATTCGATAATGTTGATCAAACCATTTTCAATGCAGTAGGCATAATCCACGATCATGTGGCCGACTCCGGAGCGGAGGGCTGTCAAAATGGCAATAGAATCCTGCACCGCAATCTTGGCGTCTTGGGGAAAGAGCCCAATCGCCTGATCCTTTATGGTATTACCTTTCCACGGAGGCAGTATTTCTCTGAGGATGCTTTTGTTCTCGTCGCTCAACAGGAAGCGATCAGCTGTTCGAAAGGCAAATGAGTCAAGCTCATTCAGGATGAATTCGACATCGAATTCAGGGAATAATGGAACGGCCCTTGGTTTTTCGGCAAGACTGCCAACGAGCAGTTCGCCAGGCTGGATGTAGATATCCATCTCCTTCAGTATTTTCTCAAATGCCTTTGCTCGCCGCATCACCGTGGAGCACCCCCAGGTCCGCTGGTAGCTCTCGGTGACAAGACGTGCACGCTGCACGGATATCTCCGGTATTGTTGTAATAAAATTTTCCCTCAGACGCTTTATGCGTGCGGATACCTGATCCATCTTATCCCAGCGGCTAAGTCGCTTTTTATTGCCGAGAATCTTTTCCTGCCAATTTTCAAGCGGATTATCCGGCATATCGTCACCAGCCTCCCGAATACCGTAAAGACTTTTCCATTATCCGGAAACACAGGAAGAGTGCTTGTTTTGGGCAAGGTCATACGCACATTCTATGCACAGATTCTCTTGCCCTTCGGTGCACTGTCGTTTCCCCATCTCCATAATAACATCTCTGGCATCTACTTTATATCTTTCGGCAGCCCTTTTCGCAAAAAGGAGAAAACTTGAATACACCCCTGCATACCCCAGCATCAGACTTGCACTGTCAAACTCGATGGGTTTGAGCATAATCGGTTTGACATAATTCTCGGCCACATCCATGGCCTTGTAAAGATTGATGCCCGTTTCAATTCCCATCCGATCGCACACCGCAGCGAATATTTCTGTCGCGCAGTTACCCGCACCGGCACCCAATCCCTTCAGACAGCAATCGACATGAACGGCCCCACCTTTAACTGCAGCAATGGAATTGGCCACGGCGAGCTGCATGTTGTTATGTCCATGGAATCCGATTTCGACATGCAGGGCTTCTTTCATTGCGGCTATTCGATCATAAACCAGATCGGGAAGCAAATACCCCCCCCCATCGAGGAGATAAACGGCATCAGCGCCAAAATCCTCTGACCGTTTTGCATAGTATGCGGTTTCTGCAACAGTCAGCATCGATGCACAAGGCAGCACGGCCCTGACTTCAAAACCCATTTTTTTTGCCATTGCGATATGCTGTTCCGCAATATCGCATTCCGAAATTTGCGTACAGAACCGGACTATCTGGACACCATGATCCATGGCCATCTGCAGCTCCTGCCGGGTGCCTATTCCAGGCAGGGTGATCACGCTTAGCCTGGTCTTTTTTACGACAGAACTCACCGTTTTTATATATTCGAGGTCCGTAGATGCACCAAAACCATACTGAAAGGATGAGCCCCCCAGTCCATTTCCATGACCAAACTCAATGCTGTCAAGACCGATATTGTCAATTTGCTCAGCGATAATGGCCATTTTTTCCGCTGGCAAGGTATGACTGAGTTGATGCTGGCCGTCCCGTAAAGTGACATCGAGGACTTTTATTTTTCTGGTCATAACCAAACCTCCTCACATTGAGCTAATGATGAAGCATCTTCATGGCGATTCTTTCACCGACAGCCAGGGCCGCGGATGTTTCAATATCCAAATTTCCACTATACTTTGGCAGATAATCCCCGGCACCTTCGATTTCCACCATTGTGATCACCTTCTTTCCGTCATAATCAGGAGGAATCTTCAATCGATACCCCGGGACGTATTTCTGGACCTGCTTGACCATCTCGTTCACCGATTCCAAGATGAGCGCCTCACGATACTCTGACACCTGTGTATAGATCGTATTGTTCATGATCATCGGTGGAACTGCGGGATTCAGCAGAATGATCGCCTTGCCTTTTTTCGCACCCCCTAATTCCACGAGACCTTTTGCCGTTGTTTGGGTGAACTCGTCGATGCTTTGGCGGGTGCCTGGCCCTGCGCTTTTGCTGGCGATGACGGCGACAATTTCCGCATAGGGAACCTCTACGACACGGGATATGGCGTGAACGATGGGGATCGTTGCCTGCCCTCCGCAGGTAATCAAATTGATGTTTTGCGCGTTCAGGTTTGCCTCTAGATTGACAACGGGAACTACGTAGGGTCCAACAGCGGCTGGGGTCAGATCTATCGCAACGATACCGGCGTCCCGAAACAATGGTGCATGTTCCAGATGGGAGCTTGCCAGCGTTGCATCAAATACGATCTTGATGTCCCTGTTCTTTAAAATATCCTGTATACCCTGTGAAGAGGTTTTAATCCCCCGTTGTCGAGCTAATTCCAATCCCTGCGACGTGGCAATGATGCCGCACATTAATTCCAGTTCAAGATATTTGCTTCGACGCAATATCTTCATCATGAGATCGGTACCAATATTGCCAGGACCGAGGATTGCCACTTTGATTCTTTGAGCTTTCATCGGAAACTCCTTTTCAGACGATCCTACCTGACACTGAAAGTCCTTGAACCTTGGAGGCAGCCCTTTTTTACCGGATACCTCCATCGAAGTCCGTTCCCAGAGCTCTTTTCAAAATATATTCTGCGGCAGCCAGAGAATGATCTGCGGGAACAGGCATAAGAGGATCACCCCGATCGTCTGCATGATCATGTAAGGAATGGCGGCCATGTAAAGATCACTGATGGGGATGATAATACCTTGTTGCGATGCGACGCCCTTTACGTAAAAGGCTGCATAAGAAAAGGGTGGCGATAGATTGGAGATCTGGATCATCACGGCGAACAGGACCCCAAACCAGAGCGGGTCGAATCCCAGGGCACCGATGATGGGTGTAAAAATAGGAATACCAATCAGAAGCATCCCGAAGGCGTCAATGAACATTCCCATGATATAGAGGATAAATATGATCAACGCCATTACGATCCAGCGATTGACTTCCAGGCCACTGACCAGCGAGCTGATAACCTCAGCGCCTCCCAGGCCAAGGAACACGGCGGTAAACATGGAAGCCCCCAGGATGATGAACATGATCATGGCCGTCGTCTTCATGGTCAGTTGGCAGCAATTATAAATCACCTTCCAATGGAGCTTTTTATTGTATATCGCTACCAGCATGGCACCGATGCTCCCCAGGGCCGCAGCTTCCGTAGGTGTTGCCACTCCGAGAAGAATCGTTCCCAGAACCAACAAGATCAGGATCGACGTGGGCAGGACGGATTTAAAGAACATGAGCCACTTCTGGGCGTTACTGTATTTTTCCGCTTCCGTGGGATCGATGGCCGGGGCACTTTCGGGTCGGGTAATGATGACCCAAACGATATAAACAAGATAAAGCGATGAAAGCAGAAGGCCAGCACCCATTCCACCGGCAAAAAGTTTACCGATGGAAAGCTGGGCCTGGGCGCCGTAGATGACCAGGATGATGCTGGGGGGAATCAAGACCCCCAGACATCCAGCGGCCATGATGGTTCCCGTGGCCAACCTTTTATCGTAGCCGCATTTTATCATGGCGGGGAGTGATAGGATCGTCATGAGTGTTATGGAGGCACCAATGATGCCGCTCGCTGCCGCCAGCAGGGTGCACATGACAACCGTGGTGATGGCGATTCCGCCCCGCATGGTTCCAAAGATGATGTACATGGAATCGAAGAGGTCGTCTGCTGCTCCGGATCTCTCCAAGAGCGCCCCCATAAAGATGAACATCGGTACAGAGGCAAACACGATATTCGTGCCGATACTGGTCGTGGTCCTGAGGAAGAGATTTAAAGCCGCCGGATTTCCCCAGATCGTTGCCGAGGCGATGACGGCGAGCCCACCCAGGGTAAAGGCAAGGGGATGCCCGCTTAGCAGGACGATAAGAAATAAAACACCAACGATGGCGAGCGATTCTAACGGTGTCATATTTCAACCCCCTTAATGACGTAGACAAAATCACGTATCCATTTTGCAAGCCCCTGCAGGAACAGCAGAATATATGCGACTGTGAAGATTACCTTCAGGGGATAGAGGGGGGGCGCCCACATACTAAATGTCGTTTCCCGGATACTCACAGAGTAGAGCGCGTTTCCTCCCGTTTTCCATACCATGACAAAAGCAAAGCTAAAAAATATGGTCGTGAAGAAGAAGAGATCAAAATAGGCCTTCCATTTCCGGGAGAGCTTGTTATAGAAAACATCCGTGCGGACGTGATTGTTGTCTTTCATCACCCAGGCCCCCCCCATCATGAAGAGGGCTCCGAAGAGGATGGAGGCCAGCTCCCAAGTCCAATCTGTTGGTTTCCCAAAGACATAACGGAGTATGGATTCCCCTGCCTCCAATGCGATAATGGGGAGAACGAGCAAACTGAAGGCCTTCCCTGTATTCTCACTCAACCAATCAATTCCCTTGAGTAACCTTGAGATTTTCGTCAGCATGTCATGTTCTCCCTGGAGATTGAGACGGTGAGGCCGCTCAGGTCTGATGGCCTCACCGTCTCTTGTCAAATGCTGAGATCAGGCTATTTGTGGGTACCTGGTTTAAAGCCCAGCCACTGCTCCGCGGTCAAGCTATTTCCCCACCAGCCACTCATCTGTTTGTAGGGGTACCAGACTTCCATGAACTTGTAGAGAGACTTGTAGGTTTCGGCAGTAAGCCCACCGTATTTTTTGCTATCCTCCTGTTCTATTTGATACATTTGCTTTCTGAGTTCAATGAAGGAATCCTTATCCATCCTGATGAAGGTCATTTTCTTTTTCTCAGTCAGATCACGCATGGCCACGGCGCTCAGGTAATTGTTTTTTGTCCAGTGCTGGATTTCACGTGACTTGAAGCCCATCTCGACAATCGCCTGGACATCAGCGGGGAGCTTGTTCCATGCGGCTTTGTTGACCACCACAGTCGTGACGAAATGGGTATTCCAGAAATCCGGGTAGATCCCGTATTTTGCGATATCGGTTAAACCAAGTCCCTGATTGTATCTCAGGTCCCCGAATTCCGCCATATCAACGCTTCCCGTCTGGAATCCCGTGAAAACCTCCTCGAGTGGCAGCGTGATGCCCGCGATATTATTCTTTGCCAGGAGACGCGGATCCGAGGTCCTCATCTTCCTGCCTTTCATCTCCGCAATGCTCTTGAAGGGTCTGTTTGACATCAGAACATCGGGGCTCCAGATTTCCAAGGCAAGCAGTTTCAGATTAAGCTTGTCAAAGGCCTTCTGCATCAGCTCCCAACCCCCATATTCGTACATCCACACATACTTGTCGATGAAGTCGAGCCCCAGCCCCATGTTGGACAGGGGTAGGAACGCATATTCGATGCCCTTAGCGTACACGGGCCAGCTGATATGCATTTCAAAGACACCGTCACCGCAGGCCTGAAACCCCTCCAAACTTGAGGAAAACGTGCCGTTTGGGCTGACCTTTATCTCGAGTCTGCCGTTCGTAGCCTTTGAGATATCCTGCGCTGTCTGCATCGTCTGGGCGAAATTTGAATGTGCCGTGCTGTGAATAACCTGCATCCGCCATGACCATTGAGGAGTTGCCGACCACGCACTCGATCCAAAGCCGAGCACCACTAAAAACGCCACGCCCAAAACCCAAACACTTTTTCTCATAAATACCTCCCCTTCCCAAAACGATGATTTACTGATCCAATGACAACCGATATCCCCTCTCACCGCAACAAACAATTGCAAAGCGATCATCCGTTTTAAATCTCAAAAGAAATCGCATGGACCGCCGGCAAGCTCTTTTTGTCCTCTTTTTCAGACGCACATTCAAGATCATGATATCAGATAGAACAGCAGGCTATGCTAAATCGCTTCCTCGACAAGTTCCACCAAATCCCGTACAATCGGGCCATCGCCCTGCACTTGGGACAAAAGGCTCGCACATCCCGGTGAGCAGGTGACCAGCAGCTCGGCGCCGGTATTGCGGGCCTGCTCGTAACGCCGCAAGGCCGCCTCGTGGACGATCTCTGGATTCGTCAAAGACATTCCCCCGCCCTCGCCGCAGCAGAACGCCTTGCCACGGTTCCCGTGCATTTCCAAAGGCTCCTGAGAGAAAAGCGAAGTCAGGAGCTCCCGGGGCGGCTCATGGAGCATGGTAAAGCGCGCCAAGGAAGAGGGGTCATGATAGGTCCAGCACTCCGTCCTCTTCTTGAGAGCCCATTTGCACTCTGCGATCATTCGGCAAAACCACTCACTGACATGGGACACTTTCAATCCCGCGGGGAGCGGGGCACCAAACCTCGCGAAACGTGTTGTAAACATTCGAAAACAATCGGCATCAAGAAGAACGACCTCCTTCGCCCCCGAGTGGGCGATTTGCATTGAAACGGTCTTGGCCTGAAGGGCCGCGTTGGCAAAATCTCCCAACTGGTAAAGCGGCATTCCACAGCATGGCTCCGGGTCGATAATATTGAAGGGGACCTGCTTTGCCGTTAAAATTTTCAGAAAGGAACGGATGGTAGCGGGATAGAGGGAGCGTGCGCCGCATCCCGAAAATACGAGCAGATCGGCGCCGGGAGTGACGAGAGCACCCGTTTCAGCGAGTTGGTCCTTCAGGGCTTGAACCGCACCCGGATAGGGACTTCCTGTAGCCAGGATTCTTGCCGCCGCCTGGCCCACTGCCTCCGGCGCCAGCCCCTTTTCGACAAGCCGGTGGCGCGCGTCGATGACAAGTTCATCGTGGTCATAATGTCCGGCACACCATTCCTCGGGTAATCCATCGGTAAAACTTTTATACAGAATATCGGCGACCGCCGGATCGTCCCATTTCAAGACGCCATTTTCCAGGGCAAACAGCAATAACCCCCGGCCTCTGGGACTGTTCGTCTCTCTGCAGGTGATCCCGGCAACCGTGTCTGCATGAAAACACATCGGGCAAAACCGACAGCCATGAATGGTCAATTTTCGCTCTTCATCGGTCAAAAACATAATCACCTCACCTCATCCTGGGAAACCAAATCCAAGTTTACCGGGATTCATGATTCCGTTCGGATCCAACATTTTTTTGATACCTGCCAAGATCTGCCAGGCGGGTCCGTACTGCTCGGGCATCAGCCACCCCAATTTCAATCCGATGCCGTGATGGTCGTTCAGAATGCCGCCACTCACCAGAGACGCCCGGGCGGCGTCAGCCCAGATCATGTTATGCAGCTCCATGGCCTCGTGAGCGTCATGGGGGGGGCGTTTGATGTAGAAACGGTCGTAAACCATCACACCCCATGGAAACCAGTGTGAGAAATGGCCTGTATAGGTGGCGCCCCATTCCTTGTAGCCTGTTTCAATCGCCTTCTTCTTGGCTTCGTACAGGGGAAGTATCTTATCGTAGGTGGTGGTCGATTCGATGGTCCCGAACAACTCCGGCAGGTCGGGGGTAAAGGGGGGATAGTAAAAATCGTACCGCTGTTTCCACCAAGTTTCTCCGGCCTCCCGACCCAGGTCATGGCCGCCAAGCGACACGCATATCTCCTGAATACCCGCCTCTTCCAAGTCGACCAGTGCCTTTGAGCCGTCTGTCCCGGTCACCATGAAGGATCCATCAGCGTCAATCCCCAGGACCCGCTTGATGAATTTCTGTGTCGAAGGGGCGTCGTAAAGGCGGATGGTGCAGGGGTGGTAACGATGGGTCATGATCCTTCGGCCGGCCTCAAGACCCGTCGCCAAGTCGCTGAAAAGATAGCTCCTGAATCGACGCTCTTCGGGGATGGGATCCAAGCGCATCGTCACTTCTGTGATCACGCCCATGGTTCCCTCGGACCCGACAAAGTGCTGGCGGACATCGGGGCCGCAGGAATGGCTCGGAATGGGCAATGACCGGATGATATCCCCTTGGGGAAGGACCGCCTCCAGAGACATGACCATATCTTCCGCCTTGCCGTATTTCGTTGAGAGGGTACCAGACCCCCGTGCCGCGATATACCCTCCTAGGGTCGCCCCGTATTCTGACGCTGGATAATGGGCGAGCGTAAGACCCCTGCGGTTGAGCTCCCACTCGAGCACCTGCCCGTTGATTCCCGCCTGCGCCGTAACGGTAAGCGATTTTTCATCGATTCGGACGATCCGGTTCATTTTCTTGAGATCCAGTATGATCCCGCCATAGAGAGGAACTGTTCCTCCCTGGCTTCCAGTGCCGCCGCCGTAGGGGATGACGGGCAATCGGAACCGATTTGCCACTTTGAGGATCCGGGAAACCTCCGCCGCACTTTCCGGATACACCACAAAATCCGGGAGGGCGGGACCCTGCAAGCGGTCGAGCCACATCCGGGGAATCCAGTAGACGTCCGTCGAGTAGACATACCGGTCCACTTCACTGGTGCTGACATCATCGCGGCCCGCGATATCCATCAGCTCATTCTTAATCAAATCCATCAAAAGTTCATTTGCAGCCATTCGATTCTCCCCAGGTTCCTATGAGGCCAGTATCAGCTTTTTGCCTTGACGATGGCAAAAACAGCCTTCAATGGCGTTACACCCACATTGGTGACATTGTTTTCCATGTCGCCCGGCGTATAAAAGGCGCATCCTTTGTTTGCCACCTGGCTGAGAACCTTACCTTCTTCCTTCCATTCCAGAAGCGCTTCTCCCTCGATCACGAAGAAGGTTTCGTCCTCACCGGCCGGATGTTTGTGCCACCCCCGACCATCACCCGGCTGAATGATCCCGTAACCAAAAATTAGCCCTGTCTCCGTTGCCTCATCGGAAACAAGACGGCGCCACGAACCGCCGCCCCCTGGTGGCGTTCTTTCCTGTACGTCATTGACGTTAACCAGTTTTACCTCTTTCATGGAGTCCTCCATTACACCTGCGCAGGATGGTCGTCGGTGCCCAGCGATTGGGCGGAGACTGTAAAAAATTCTCCGCGAAACCGGATGAGCGGCTGCTTGCTGGTATCCTCATCGTATGCCACCGTTTCACCCACGAAGAGGGTATGGTCACCCACTTGGTGATACGAGACCACCTTACATTCGATATGGGCCGCACAGCCGACAATTAGAGGAGGTGTAACGATCTGTCCTTTGGTAACCTTGAGCTTCAGCTCCTTGACTTTATCCACCTCTCGCCCTGTATGATTTCCGCAGTAAATCGCCATCTCCGCCTGATCGGAAGCCATGATGTTCAGAACAAACTCACGGCCCTTCATCACCAGATCATGGGAAAACCGCGTCAAACCGATAAATGTGGTGATGATTGGCGGGTCGAAAGAAGCGGGGCTGCACCAGGCGGAGGTCATGACATTTTGCCTGCCCTCGTAGGCAGAGGTGACGCACACCACTGGCATGCACAAATTCCCACGGGCGTGTTTGAAGGGTGGCACCGTATCCGATAGTGACATATTCATTCTCCTTTACAAAAGGCTTAACTCAAACATATTCCCCTAGACAAAGGCCTCGTGAATCAATCGATAAACTGGAGCCAGCTCATCGTGAATCTTGCGATATATGGAAAAATATCTCTGATATCTTTCCTGGTTTTCAGGGTTCGGGGTGATCGATTCCTCGAATCGCACACAATGATCGATAGCGCTGCGCGCATCTGGAAAGAGCCCTATGCCGACTCCGGCAATCAGGGCCGTTCCAAAAGAGGCGTCACCGGCCTTGGGAACCGTGACCGGCATGCCCATAACATCGGCAACGATCTGCCTCCATAACGGACTTTTTGCCCCACCACCGATGATTCTAATGTCTTGGAGTGATAACCCCAACTCAGTAATGACCCGCTGTGAATCCCGCAGGGAGTAAGCGATACCTTCGAGAACGGCTCTGAAAAAGTGGGCTTTCTGATGATTCATCGTGGCCCCGACAAAGCTCGCTCGCAGATAAGGATCGAAGTAAGGTGAACGCTCTCCCAAGAGGTATGGATGAAAGAACAGTCCGTTAGCTCCGACCGGAGCCTTCGCTGCCTCTTCATCCATGAGCAGGAAGGCAGAGTCCCCCCGGACGGCCGCAGTATCGATTTCCCAACGGCCGAAAGTGTCTCGCATCCAGCGATTGGCTGAGGCGCATGAATTTGTTGCTCCCAGGATGTACCACAGGCCATCCACCACGTGCGGATAATTGAATCCCTTAGGCGTTGGATGCGGCTGATCGGCCATCACGCAGATGTTTCCAGCGGTCGCCATCTTAACGATGCCTTGGCCGGGAAAGATAGCCCCTGCACCATAATCTTCAGCGGCTGTGTCGGAGGTACCGACCACGACGGGCGTCCCTTCCAAAAGGCCCGATTCGCGCGCTGCTCTGGAGGTGATCTTTCCGGACAGTGTGGTGGGAGGTACCACGGGAGGGAAAACCGCCAGAGACAGCTTGAGCTCCTCGATCAGATCCTCGGACCACTCCCGCTTCTGACCGTCAAAAAGCATCGATCCATGAGCGTCGATATGGTCCGTTTCCCATGTTCCCGTAAGCCGGTGACGCAGATAATCCTTAGTAAAAAATAGTCGTTCTGCGCGGTCCATAACGTCGGGTTCATTTTCCCGCAGCCAGAGGAGTTGAGGAAGCGACCAGGTCGGGTTGACCTTGTTGAAGGTGATCCGGAGAATCTCTGCCCCGCGCCGCGATTCCAGATCCCTGACCTGCTGGATGCTTCTCTGATCCGTCCACATGATGCAGGGACGGAGGATTTTCCCTTTTTTTCCCACAAGAACAGCATTATGTGTAGAAGCGTCCACAGCAATGGCCATGATGTCAGATCCCGACAATCGGGTTTCATCAAGGAGTTTGGCCATCGTGATAATGAAGGTCTGATACCAGTCCTCCGGATTCTGCTCAGACCACCCGGGGTGGGGATAGTAAGTTTTGTACTCTGTGAAGCTGCTTCCCCGAACGTCACCACGGACATTCACGAGGGTGAGCTTGCATCCCCCGGTTCCAAGATCGATGCCCAACAGGTATTCCTGTTTTGATTTCATAATAAATCCAGTATAATTTTGATTAATGTCACTCACCACGGGGCCGGTGACCGTTCTTGGGTTTACACTGATCTTTCATCATGACTAGCGGTTCCGGTTGAGAACATATTCTCTACGCTGCCGCGCTTTCTCTAAACAATTTCAATTCCGAGATTTCTGTACCGATCCGCTACGGAGGGATCCAATTTACTATCCACAATGATCCGCGTCATGCAGGTAACCGGCATAATCGGAAAAGCGCTTATCTTTGAAAACTTTGAGTGGTCCACTAGGAGATTGATTTCCCGGGCCACCCTGGCGGCGATTTTCAGGCTTTCGGCGATGAAGGGGAAAGCCGTCATCAGTCCTCGCTCAATGGAAATACCACCGCAGGAGATAAATATCTGATCGAAGTTAACACCGCTCAAAAAGTCTAGTGTACTTTGCCCGCTTAAAGCGCTCCACTGGTGTTGAAGGATGCCGCCCGGGCAGATGAGATTGATGAATGTGCTCCCCTCCAGTTCGTCTAGGACCTTCAGTGAATTCGTGACCACTACGAGATTCTTGAGCTCTACAGCCTTGAGTTCCCGAGCGACGTAAATACTTGAGGAAGAATGATCGAGAAAAATGGACGTTTCGTCACGGATCAACCGGACCGCCTTCTTTGCTATTTCCCGTTTCTCTTCGATATTCATTTTCAGACGGATATCGACCCGTTGCTCGACCCTAGGCTCATCCCCATCAGATGTATCGGCAATGGTTGCACCTCCGCGAACCTTCCTGATGATCCCAGATTCCTCAAGCTGCATCAGATCTCGATGAATGGTCGCCGCTGAAACAGACATGATTTTGATAAATTGTGCAATGGTGCACGTCTTGTTTTGTTGGAGTTCTTTAACGATCACTTGTCGTCTTTGGTGGGGGATCATTGGCTCAGATTCCTATCACTCGTAATTTCGTCATAACCTGCACACGTAACAATGGGAATCATATTATTTCAAATTGAAGCATTATTTGAAGTTGAATCTAATTTTGTTTGAGTTATTGTGATTTGTCAAGAAGTAATTTGACAGAAAGAATTTGTCAATAAAATGGTCCAGTGACCAAGGGGAGTCGTATATGAAATTTTGTTATTCTGTGAATGCTTTAGAGTCGCCTAGTTCCATTGGCGCGACGCAAGTGCGGTGGCGGAAAGAATGAGCGGAGTTGGTCCTGAAAGAATTTGCGAAGCATCGGAAGATCATCGTCGGCGCGATCGAAGGTTGGCGGTAACGGTGCCCGAGCGCCTGTGGATCAACCCTTTGTCTTGACCCAGGTCTCCGACCATGCGAGGCATGCGCTAGAAGCCTGGCGATCTCCGCGCATCTCTGGCCAAGGGTCGTAGGGCGCAAAACGTCCATTGATCTGGACCTGTGCGGACCTGGCGGGGAAAAAGGTGCTGAATACACCGATGGGACGGTTGCCCATGCCGGGCGCCATGGTGAGCACAAAGGGATCAATGCAGTCGGACCATGTGAGCGCAATGCGCTCGATGTCCGAAGTGACCATCTCCATTGCCCCCGATCGGGGATCGCCGCTACGGGAAAACATTGCATCCACGACGGGTATCGATAGATCTGCGAACGTTGTATAAAGCAGTATTTCGATCGTACGTTGCAGCCAGCGCGTGACGGCCCTGTTGTCGCTGTAAATATGCACGCGGTTGTCGGTGATCGGCGACTGTACGAACAGCGCATGCCCCGAGCCCGCCGGGCACCAGAGGACTCGCCAGTGACTGACCCGAGTGGGTACAGTATTGCCGCCATCGGGACTCAACCGGATGAAGGAATTCTCGCCGGTCATCAGGACTTCATTTGGATCAACAGGCTGCATCATTATCATCTCCTTAGTAGTGAGTAGAAATAAAACTTTGGTGGATCCTCGTGGTTATACAAGACCAAGACAGTGAATCGCCGGCTATCAGGTTCGTCGTTTTTTGAATGTTTCGCATCTTACGTGATGACCTCCAGCAACTCGTTGAATGCCGACCATCAGGCCGCCTGAAGAAGGGTCTTTGGGGGCCGCGGAAAATGAAATTTCCTGCAAAAACCCTTGCACGCGTAAGGGTGGCTGTCAAATGGAAAGAGTGACGTGCTGAAATTGCCGCAGTAAAAACCGGAAAGACGGGGGGAAAAGATCGCCCGAAATGGCTGCTGACAAGCCGCACCGATCATCCTTTGCACCTGCCGTTCGGCTTTGCTTGCCGGGGGGCGGCAGTGTCACTTTTCACCCTGCCGCCCTCCGGAGCGCTATTTTTTCTTCAGCGGCGTGGTCCAGAGGAAGACCGGGATGGGGAGCCCCTGCGATGTGTACACCGTGGCTTCCACATCCGGCTGGACGCCCTGCATGTCGAAGGCATGGGAAACGATTCGGGTTCCCGGTTTGAGTTTCTCCAACTGGGGGATCAGGCGGACGTTGAGTTCCGGCAGCAGGTAGAGTGTAATCACGGAAGCGCCACTCAGGTCGAGTTCAAAGATATCCTGCTCTTTGATGGTTACCAGGTGTCCGACGCCGGCGCTCTTCACGTTGTCCTTGGATTCCTTGACCCTTTCGGGATCGATATCGAAGCCGATAGCTCTGGCCCCGGTCTTTTTTGCCGCCGCGATCACGATGCGTCCGTCTCCGCAGCCGAGGTCGTAGACGACATCGCTCTTTTTCACGTCGGCCAGCCTGAGCATGATTTCCACGACCTCATGGGGCGTGGGAACGAAGTGGATGTCCGGCAGTTTCGTCGGCCTCTTCTGAGCCAACAGGCCGGACGGCAGGAGTAGCGAGCAGGCCAGCAGAAGCAGAGAAAA
>Ga0351930_1039_pt1 | contig 25986 bp, 27 predicted proteins | sample BONcelT113001E10_FD_205823 | JGI IMG/M metagenome (GOLD analysis project Ga0351930, IMG submission 205823) | Enriched cells from coal bed in the Powder River Basin, Montana, United States - BONCAT cells T11 rep2 HSBNCT.T11.300.1.E10 ...
TTATCCCATGTCCATCCCCGATCAAAGGAGAGGATATCATAGACCGTCAAGCCTGCCCGGAGAATCCATTTGTTGCGCCGGGCATCCCCGTAACCGGGAACCAGAAACGGGATCGGGGCCACCAGATTCGGGGCGATATTGCCCAGGACCCGGCGCTCCCGCAAGGATTCCCGGACCAGGGGGAATTCCAGGTTCTGCAGGTACCGCAACCCGCCGTGAATGAGCTTGGATGTTGCCGCGGATGTTGCCCAGCCGTAATCCTTTTTTTCCACCAGTACCGTACGCAATCCCCTTGCGGCGGCGTCATAGGCGACCGCCGCGCCGGTAATGCCGCCGCCCACGACGATCAGGTCGAACAGGCCGCCCTTACAGGTCTCGATAAAACGCTTCACGATGATTTTCTCCTTACTTGATGGCTTCGTAAAAAGCTGTTGATCCCGCTGCGCGGTATTTTTGCAGCAATGCACTTCCAGAAAGTGAGATGGAACTCCGTTTACCGACAAGATTGCGTTTTTCGAGCCGAAAAATACAAAGGCTGATGGCTACCGCGGCACCAGCGTCAGGATGCCGTCATCGGCGTTGACTTCCATTTTAAAACGATTCAGGTAATTCATTCCCAGCAGACCGATACCCGGATGCTCCGGCAGGTCCATGACAAATGCTTCAATGCGGGCCTCGGTCCACCCGTTGATTCTGATGGATGCGATCATGACCGAAGGGGCAAACACAACGCCGCCTGCCGTCACGACTCTATATTTTGGCGCGGACGCGTCATACAAGCCGAGTTGTTTGGCCGCAGCAACAGGAATGGTGACCATGGACGCGCCGGTGTCAACGATAAAACCCTGGCGCAGACGTTGGTTCAGCACGGCTTGGACGCCGATCCGGCCGGCATCGGGTGCAAAACGGACGACGATTTTATCCGACCCGGTTTTCAGCAAACGGATCCGGTCTTGAATCTGTTTGACCTGATCGGACATGTCCAGCGGAAACCATTGGGACCCCATGATATTTTCGGCCGTCCGCCAGTCATCAAAGGCCAGGGCCATCCGGGCGCCCATGAGCTTAAGGTTCGGATCATCACCCGCATTTCTTGCGGCGCGGTCATAAAGCGCGCGCCCGCCGGCATAATCACCGTTTTCGGTGAGCATGTCCAGCCAGCGGCCATACATTTCCACTAAAAAGATCCGGATGCGCGTTTCTTCAATATCTAAAAAATTTCCCGGATGCCGCAGGACATCTTCAATAATGCCCACGGCACGCGAAATGCCCCCGACATGCGAGATATTTGAAAAGGCGGCCGTCAGCAGGTCCACATCGCCGGCGCCGGAAAGGACCCTGCTGTCGAGCACCGACAACATGTCATCCGCACGGCCGTCTCGGACCAGGCGGGATACAAGGCCGTGCATCCGGGGCAGCACCGCGGCGGCTGACAGATGGGGAGGGGTTTCTTGTTCGGGCAGCCGGGCGGACCGCCGGAAACCGTCCGCAAACAAACGCAGTTTATCAAGGGGCTCCGCGTCTTTTTCGGCATACGCCTGGATAAAGCGCTCCTCCCGGCTGTTTTCAAAGGTGACGCGGTAATAATCGGAAACGCTCAGTTCATAGACCAGGCTTTCTTCATCCGGGCCCCGCCAGATATATCCGTGATCCAGAAGATGACCAAAGGACCATCCCACAACAGCGCCACCCTGAATAAAAACACCGGGCTCCCGGATCGACGATGGCAGCGACACCACAAAAAAATTCTGCTGCTGGGAAATAACGCCGGCATGTGTCAGATCAAGGGCCAGTTCGGAAGCAATGGATATCCATCGCAACGGTTCGGAAGGGTTGCCGGTGATAAGCCGGGGCCCGGAAAACCGGTTCATGTCCCTGAGCTGCCAGATGCCGGCGGCATCATGGTCTCCGATTCTGCCGCCGATAATTTCCAGCATTTCCCCGCCGGAATACAGAAAATACCAGTTGTAACCGCCGATGCCGAGTTTTGCCGGCACCGCCAGCCAGCCGCTGTCGGTCACCGCGCCGGTCATTTCCGCGATCCGGTTGCCGGCAATATCCTCAATGACCACAATACCCACGGGAACAGTAAGATCCTTGCCTGATTTCTCCGTGTCGGGAATCAGAATCTGAGGAAGGGGCGATTCTTCAGTCGGGGAGATAACGGGACGGTCGGGATACCAGACCGTCTGAAAACCGCTCTGATGAAAAATCAGCAGGGAGATCATGACGGCGGCGGCCACAACCGCGACGGCACCCAGAACCTTCCACCGCCGTCTGTAGTCCGGCCCGATCCGTTCACCGCAACTCGGGCAAAAAGCGTAATAGGCCTGAAGCTTTATATGGCATTTCGGACATCGCATGGATTTATATCTTCACCGCTGTACCAAGATAAATATGAAGCACGATCATATCCTGGTATCTCTTGAATTCACTTTCAATTGACGTTATGTTTATACAAATGAGTTTAATTGAATTACGCATCCCTTGCAACCGCCTTTTACAAATATCGATCCTGTAAGGCCGGGAACCTTAAACCGGACGGGAAAAATGAAACATCTCCTTATCATGAGCATGACGCTGGCCTGGCTTTGTATCACGGTTTTTCTGCTGCCGTCCCCGGCCAGTGCGGACGTGGTAATTTTAAAAAACGGGCAAGTCTATGAAAATGTCACCATTATCGAAGAAAAAGACACCCTGCATTTCGAGGACAGCCGACGATCCTATTTCATCAACCGGGATGCGGTGGAAGCCGTTATCCGGACCGGGAATAAGAAATCGGAAAAGATCGCCATACCGGACTGGGCCGAAAAACATCTTTCCCCCCTGCCGGCAAAAATTCGTTCATTAGCCCGAGATCATTTTATCCCCATCATGCTCGCCGTATCCGGGATACTGGTATTTTTTTGCCTGGTCCTGCTCAAATTTCTCTGGGCCAATATCCGGCCCCTGCATGACGCACGCAGGGAAAAACGCCGTATCATCGCCGGCGTCAGAAATCTCGATTCTCAAGAAAAGGCGGTGCTGCGGGAGTTTGCCATCTTTGACCAGAACACCCTGGAACTGCCCGTGGAAGATCCCACGGTTTCGGGACTAATCCGAAAGGACATCCTTCAGCCGACCCGCGAAAAGGGCGAATACAGCGTCAGTGGCCTCGTGCTGCCGGTGACCATCAATCCTCTGGCCCGGAGACGGATCACCCCAAGGGCAGTGGACCTGCCGCCGGACTGGAAAAATGACGATGCCCAGAAACAGGCGATCATAAGGGCCCGGCCGCAATTTATCCATGACAAGGAGCAGTTTATCAGCAAGGTTGAAACCAAACGCCCGGGCGAATAATCTTTATCAGGCAGTAGCCGACGTATTATTATGCAATCCCATCCCCGTAAAGCGACCATGCCCGTTCTCGTGGACCATATCATCGGGCTCCGGAACCGGGGCCTTACGGCGCCCGTGATCCTGGCTTTCTGCTTTTCCGATGTACCGGCCCTGAAAGCCTGCCTGACCGGATGCCGGATGGCGCGATCCATTCCCGTGATCATGACTACCTTCAACCAGGTCAATGCCGACGGCGGATATGCCGGCGTCACCGCATCCGGGTTTGTCTCACTTGTCAATGAACTGGCTGCTGAAACCGGGTATGCCGGACCCGTTATTTTCGGGCGGGACCATGGCGGACCTTACACTGTTTATGACCATCGCGCCCTCTCCCGACAACAGGTCATGAAATGGGTCAAGCACAATATCACCGAGGACCTTAAAGCCGGATTTTCCTGCTGGCATGCGGATGGAACCAGCGGCAGGGAGGATGAAAAGGAAAACGGCAACCTGCCCATCGACCTTGTGGTGGCGGCCACCATTGAGATGATCGCCCATTGCGAGCAGGAACGGCAGCGTTTGCAAATGGAGCCGATCTCGTACGAGGTCGGCTCCGAAGAGCAGAAGGGCGGACTTACCGCGCCGGACCGGTTCGATACCTTCCTGGACCTCTTTTGCCGGGGAATCGTCTCCCGCGAATTGACATCGGCCCGCATCGATTTTGTTGTGGCCCAGACCGGTACCCACATGAAACTAAAACGCCGGGAAGAGGATCATCATTTTCAACTCTATCAGGACGGATTCAAGCCGCGTCAGGTCAAAGCGCTTAACCGGGTAGCCCAAAAATACCGGCATCCCGGCGCCCGGCTGCTGTTCACCCAGCACTATTCCGACCATATCACCGCCGGGGACGCGGACGCCCTGCTGCGATCCAAAGCGGGCAAAGCCAATTTCGGACCGGAGATGACCATGCCTGAGCTGCGCCGGCTGCTGACATGGGAAACCCGGGAACGCAACCTCCTGGCCGCATGCGGCCGCATGAATAAAACTTCCGGATTCCGGGAAGCCATGATCCGTGAGATGGACAAGCAACCCGAGATCTGGCAAAATTACCTGCCGCAAGGCACAACCGATGAATCGACCGGGAAACGACTGGCCGCGGAAAGCTCGGATGTGCAGGATGCCCTCATCGTTTTCCGGGGCCGCTACGTAAAAAACCATCCGGCCTGTGCGGCCGCATCGCGACGTCTTATCCGCAATGTTGTCGATTTAAGTATTGACAGAAACCCGGAAAAAACCATAATCGAAGATATCCTCAATACCGCCGTCATGCCCAGGCTGAAGCAGTTCCGGATGGCGGGGATACGAGATGCAATCATCACGATATACTAATCATTTAATATTATTTATCATCCAAGGCGGTACAGACGTAAAAACCGGGAATAAGGAATTTATGCTTTTTCTGCTGAGGGTATAAATCAAGTCACGATCGCCAAAAGGAGATCCCATGAAAAAGCCTGTCATCAAAAAGCTGTACCTGATCCTATTGACCCTGTTTTTCGTGGCATGGACAACCGGCCTGCAGGCCGATGAGGTCACGGACACCGTCAACGAAGCCCTGGAAAACTACAAAGAAGGCCATTATTCGGACGCGGTCGCCAACCTCAATTATGCGTCTCAGTTGATTCAGCAGAAAAAGGGAGAGGATCTGAAGGCTCTTTTGCCCGAAGCGCTGAAAGGCTGGAGTGCCGAAGAAGCATCTTCCCAGGCTGTGGGCGTGGCCATGATGGGCGGCGGCGTAACCGCAGAACGCCGGTATCAAAAGGAAGACAGCAACATAACCATTCAAATCATTACGGATTCGCCGATATTGCAGGGTGTGATGATGATGATCTCAAACCCCATGTTCGCCGCATCAGACGGGGGCAAGGTCCAGCGAATCAATCAGCAACGGGCCATTGTCAAATACAGCGCGGCGGACCGCAGCGGCAGTATCCAGATCGTTGTGGCCAACCGCTTCCTGGTGTCTATCGAGGGATATGGCATTACCGGTGAGGACCTTGAGGCATATGCCAAGGCCATGGATTACAAAAAAATGGAAGCCCTGCCCTAGCGCCTTGTTGTCGCCCCGGTAATCGCCATCCGTCAGATCTTTCCGCGCTCCTGGGCGATGCGAATATAGGTTTCCATTCCGGTCCTGGGCGGAACGTATTGGGCGTCATCGGGTTTCCGAATCAGACGGACGGCGTCGGCGGGGCAGGTGGAAACGCACAGGCCGCAGCCGATGCAGCGCCGCGGATTGATTCGGGCGATATCATCGACCATGTCGATGGCTTCCATGTGGCAGCGTTCCAGGCAGACTTCGCAACCCGTGCAGTCGTCGGCCGCGACCGTAGCGTAATAATTGCTCTTGACCGCTTCGGCGGGATGATCCTGTTTTTTCAACGAGCGCAGCATGCCGCAGCAGCATCCGCAGCAACTGCACATGCCGCCGACATACTGGGAATTGAAGGGCTGCATCACCAGGCCGGCGGCCTCGTTTTTCCTCGCGATTTCCTTGGCTTCTTCCTTGTCGATATAACGGCCCATGCCGTTGTCCACGTAGTAGTCGGCATGGGAGCCGAATATGAAACAGGCTTCCATGGGCCTGTCGCAACCGTGACCGGCCTTTTTGGCGGCGGTTCTGCAGATGCAAGGCGCTACCGCGATCTTTTTCTGATCGTCGAAAATCCGCGGCACGTCTTCATAAGGGGCCACCGGCCATTCGCTGACCAGGGTCCGGTTGATGGGAATGGTCCGCATCACTGGCGTGCCATATGCCTGAAAACTCTTGCCCAGGGCGGCTTCGTAATAATCGTAAATATCTTTGGCCAGCGATTCATCCACGGAAGTTAACTGGAATTCAAAAATACCCACCACAAAAGGAACGGCCGCGTACCGGCGCTGATCATTTTTCTTCTGCCGGAACAGCAGGCCCCGGGCCGCCATATCTTCCAGATGAGCCGCCGTATCGTCTTCGGGAAGGTTGAGGCGGCCGGCCACACTCCCGGGTGTTTCCAGCATGGGCGTCATCATCAGAAAGAGCGCCGCATCCGCACGGGAAAACAGTCGTTTCAGAATCCGGATCTCAACGCCGGTTTCCGATGGCGGAAAACCTGTTGCCATATCATCCAGCCGCTGCCGCAACTGCTCGTAAATCGTATCGTCGCTCATTCTGGTTCCCTCGTATCCATTAAGGTTTATTGATTTTCCGGCGGAAAGCTGAATTATGCTCTGTTTTCGTCCATAGTCTTTTAAAGCATCCTTCTCCGGAATCCACTGATCCGCCCATAATCCGATTCTTTGCGGGTCCGTCTTTATAATATCTGGCGCGGCATGACGCGCGCCTATTGCCAGGTGATCACCGGCGGGTTGCGAAGCGGCAGACGGTGATAGGTATGCCGGGGATAGCCGACCATCATGGCGCCGAAGCTGACATGACCTTTCGGGAGTGTGAGCGCCTTCTGCAAAGGTTCCCAGAACATGGCCGCGGCCTGAAAAAAACCGGCCCAGCATGTACCCAAATCCAGTGACGGCGCCGCCAGGTCCAGGTATGTCAGGGCGATGGTGCAGGCGGTCTGGGCCGTGACATCCGCGCCGGGGCCGTGGGCGATGATCAGATGCGGGGCATCCCGGCAGATGACGTCGATGCCCAGGTCCCAGGCTCCGACCAACAGTTCCATGTGCATGGCCGCCGCCATTGCCGGCTGTTTTTTGATCATGTCCCGCATCCAGTCGGCCACCATGCCCGTCAAACGGTGCAGCGCATCCTTGTCGTAAATCACATGCCATGAAACGGGCTGCCGGTTATGACCGGACGGGGCATAAGACGCCATCTCCACAAGGCGGGCCAGGGTTTCTTGTTCAACGATCCGGTTTTTGCGATAAACCCGGATGGACCGGCGGGACCGCAGAAAATGCTCGGCCTGTTCCGGAGAGAGTCGCCGTTCCGACATGACGGGCGGACAGGCATCCGGCGACATGACCGTATGCGCAAGCGCTCCGGTGGGGCATACCGCCACGCAATGGCCGCAGCGGATGCACATCTGATCGGCGCCGGGAACGGGGACCGGCAGCCGGCCGTCTTTGAATGAAATGATTTTGATGGGGCAGACATCCGCACAGATGCCGTCTTTGTTGCATAAATCAGGATTGACCGTGATCATGATAACTCCTTGGCTTTTTTAATAACTTATGCCTGAATCCGATATTTTCGGGAAAACGTGTTTCCTCTGCCCGTTTCAGGCAACTCGCATCGGGCCTTCTGCCAGGGAGTTTAGGGCATGGCGTGTGCAATGTCAATTAAAAATAGAACGAGCGCTCGTTTTTCAAGTGTCCTGCCGCCCGTTCACCGATATCGGGTCTCAATTTCCTTGAGCCGAATTCTGAGCATTTCGTTTTCAGGATTTCCCTTGATTTCGATCACCAGCTCGTCGATCGCCTGATCGATCATCCCCTTTCTCAGGTATTCCATGGCCCGGTGGTAGCGTTCGCTGACGGCTTTTTCCATGGCATCGCGCGTTTCGGCCGCTGCCGTCAGTCTCTCATGGGCATAGATATTGTTTTCATCAAACATGATCGCACGTTCATAATAAGCCACCGCCTTTTCAATCTCCCCTTTCTCATAATACATATCCCCGATCCGACAGAATTCCTCGGATTGTTCGATGCGCTCGGCTTTTTCCTTTTCATCGAGGTATTCCATGGTTTTGCGTTCATGATCCTTAAGCTTGATCTGCTCATCAGCCGTTTCTCTGGGCTCTGTATCGATCCGGTAATAGGTATCATGGGCATGGACAGCGCCGGCCGCGAAAAAAACCGCAACCAGAAATACCATCTTCACTCTTTTATGTTTCATTTTAGGCTCCTTATTTCGGCGGTCCCCAGGTTGCCGTCAACCTTGGCCCGAAGCCGCCATGAAGTGTTTACATGATTTGCCTGAAAGCGTTATCAGGCGTTTTTGTTTTCACCAAAGCATCCGGCAACAAGCAGGACCGGTCATGCCTTGACTACCCGGAGGGAATGGGTTGTTTTGACAAGGCCCCGGAAATTTTTCAAAATCAGAACAACCGCACCGTCGATATCCAGATCCTGGCGGCCGGATTCGCTTCGGCAGGATGCCAGCAAACGGGTATTTCCGGCGGACAGGCCGAAATAATTCCGGATATAAATGTCGAGCGCACCGTGTCTGTCAAAAAATTCGCGTTCGTTCAGACCGGCAATAGCAACTCTCTCCTTTAACGGCAGGTCCTCCATGAGACGGGTAACGGCTTCCGCCAGAGTCTCCGGGGCTTCCCTGCGAACGCCGGGATCATGCAGGTCAAAGGGCCGATTGATGAAATTCGGCATGCTCTCTTCGATCACCGAAAAATAATAAACCGTCTCTAAAATATGAAAGGTCGCGTAATAAATATCGGGGTCTTTGCTGGCTCTTGACCCGGCAACATTTAAGATTTCAATCCCATGCCGCTGAAGCCAGTGCATGATTTCAAAAGCAGCGTAGAATTCATCCACCCCATTTAAATCCATGTGCAGGCAGTGCCGCCCATGCCGTTCGGCCAATTTCCGCGTCAGCTCCGATCCCCCTGCCAGAGGCCCGTGGGAAAAAATCAGCGTGCCGTCGGAGTCGATCACATTCTTCTCGGTTCGTTCCGCATATACTGAAGACTGTGTTTCGCTGACCTGATAACGGTCCGGGATCACACCGTCTTCCGCCAACCTTCCCCTGGGAACCCATCCACCATGGAGAAGATCATTGTCGATGGCGAAATCAAGGGCCGCCCGATCCGCTCCGGTCTGTCCGCCGGATACAATTTTTTTTAATGTCATATGATACGGGGTTCCTCTGCCGGAACCACCGGCAGATCATGAGGTATCTCCATTGTTTCTCATCGCACGGCCGCGACGTAACTCTGCTGAAAAAATCAAAAGCACCGAAGGTTCCATGATCTTTTCATGGATGCGATGAGAGGCTGATAGAATAAAACTAACTCATAATATTCAAAAATTGCAATAAAGACAGGCAAAAGTCAAGGGTTTTATCAAACTGCGGTGTGTGATGTATTTCTGAAAAATTTTGAAAAAACTTCTTGACACGCCGGTGGTGGAGAATATAAATGTTGAGTAAAGTTTACTTATATAATATTTTATAGATCGGCATCGGAAATTTAAAGCGGCATAATCCGGAGTAGCTTTTTATTTTTTTCACTGCTTCGGCCTCCTAAGGTGGCGACCTCTTCCGGTCGCCACCTCCTCACAGCAGGCAGTCTTGACATTTGGTCTTATCCCGGCAGGCAGACTGATTTTTTCATGACCCACATGTTTCAGCTGGCTATTTGATATTCAACAATCTATATTTCTTAAATGAAATAAATCAGAGGGGAAAACCGCAACCTCCGGGTGATGGAAGAAATCCGAAAACGTGCCATAGCGCGCTTTCAGGACGGAAAAATTTTAGACAGGCGTTGCGATGCCGTATTCATCGCCACCAAAATCATCACGGAAACAAAATGAAAGCGCCGAATGCAGCAGATGAAAAATGCCGGTGGGAAGGGATATTTTATTTTGATCCCAGGGATCGGATTTATGCAGATCATTTCCCCGGAAACCCGATTGTTCCGGGAAGCCTGATCATCCATGCCTTTATGTCGGTGATGCACACGCGGGGGATTTACCGGCACAGCCTTGCTGTTGAAAAATTCAAATTTATAAAATTTATCCCGCCGGGAGAATATTCCTATAAAATAGAGTCCATGCATTCCAGAACCGAAGAGACTTCGTCTGAAAACCGGTTGATCTGCACCCTTTATGACGGCGACGTCCCTGTTGCAAACGGGAGGGTATGGACATGATGCTGGAATTCAGCGGACGCCGCGTTCTGATCGTCGGTGGAACCTGCGAGCTTGCCATCCGCCTGGCTGAATCGGCAATCCGCCAGAATCTATTCCCCATCTTAACCTATCGGAATAATGACGGGAACAACAGAATTCGAAAACAGTTGCCGGGCACCGGCACGCAATTTGATACTGTCCGGCTCGATTTTTCCGATCCTGCATCAGTCGAGGCATTTTGCGAATATGTCAAAAACGATGTGGACTACTGGGTGGATTTTGCCCACGGAAACTTCGAGGCGCTGATTGCCGCAGCCGATCCGGGTGCGGTCCGACAGTATTTTATTGAAAATATATCAATGCGGGCGCAAATTCTTGGATCCGCGGCAAGAGGCATGCTGACGCGTAAACAGGGCCGCATGGTATATATTTCGTCAACGGCGGCCTTTCGGCCCAATCCCGGGCAGGGCTTTTACGCAGCGGCCAAGCTGGCTTCCGAAGCCTTGTATAAAAATCTCGGTTTGGAAATGGCAGGCCGCGGAATCACCACCGTCATCCTGCGTCCGGGTTATATCGATGCCGGGCGCGGGAAAACATATTTAGATGCGCATCCGCAGACCGTTCGCAACACCATGCCCATTGGCCGGCCTTTAACATCCCGGGAGGTAGCGGAAACGATTTTGTTTTATTTGTCCGATCACGCGCGATCGTTCAATGCTGTTGAAATTACACTGGATGGAGGCTTAAGTGCAGGAAAATAAAAAATATGTGTCTGTTTTTGATGGCGTACGAAACGCCCTGATGGACATACTCGATATTGACGCGGATCAGATTACGCCGGAAACCTATGTTATCCGGGAGCTCGGTGCGGAGTCCATCGATCTTCTCGAACTTGCCGTGACGCTGAATGCTGTTTTCAATGTGCCCATCCAGCATGATGATATTCTCCTGCTGCGACTTCGCAGTTTTTTAAGAGAGGCGGAAGAAGAGGGGCTGGATTCCGCCGCCTATATTGCGGCAAAACTTCCGTTTCTTCCTTTGGAGCGGATTCGGGAAATCCTTTTGGATCTGGATTCCGGACCAGCCATTAAGGTTTCAGATTTGATCAGTTACATACAATGGCGCCATCGGATCACGGCATGAAATCCCTTGATTCTCTGATTCAAAATCGCAGAAGCATTCGCAAGTATTTGCCGGATGCGCCGCCTATGGAGTTTATAACAGCCATACTCCAATGCTCTGCATACGCACCCTCACCGTCGAACATCCAGCCGGTACGCTTTGTCCGAATCCTATCCCGACAGACAATAGAGCAACTAAAGCAGGCGGTTGAAATCGGCCGTGATGCTTTATTGAAAAAAGCTGAAACATCAGTTCAGCCGAAAAAAATCAGAAACCTGATCCAGGCCTATTTCCGTTTTTCAGCCTTTATGTTTGATGCGCCGGCTCTCTTTGCCATCGGCGTTATCAGGGATGCACAGAGCTTTTCCGGAAAATTGATGGAAGCAAAAGTTATTTCTCAAGATAATCGTGGGGATACGGATCAGGATATTTCGGTCGGTCTGGCTTTGAAAGGATTTTTACTGAAAGCGCACGAATTAGGCCTTGGCGCCTGTATCTTAACCGCACCGCTGGTATTCGCGCCTCAAGCCGGAACCATCCTCGGTCTAACAGACATTCAGATTAAATGTTTTGTGACGCTGGGATTCCCGGATGAAGCGCCGGCTTTTATCGAAAAAAAACGCGTTGCGGATATTTACCGGGAGATATGAAATGGCAAGAAGGGTCGTGATCACTTCCATGAACGTCGTATCCGCCCTTGGAACGTCATCGCACGATATCATTGATAATTTAAGGAACGATCAAGTCAATTTCAAGAGCTCCGTATATGATGAAGATCTGACCGTCTGTCCGGTCTTAGGATTTGATTTAAAGGCGCATACCGGCCGTTTGAAAACCGCGCGTTATCTGAACCGCGGTGCTCAATTCAGCGTGGCATCGGCAATGGAAACCGCAAGACAGGCCGGACTCGGCCCGGAAATGCTTCAGAAAGCCGGGCTGTTTGTGGGGAGCGGCCCGAATCTGGATATCGGCGGCGAGTTTCCGGAAATCCAGAACGGCTGCATGGACCGTCCGGATTTGCCGGCATTGTGGATACTGCGCTTCCTGCCCAACACGGCTGCATCCATTATTGCAAGCATTCTGGGGATTCACGGTGAAAATGCGACGATTGCGACGGCTTGTTCCGCCGGTTTGCAGGCCATCGGCGAAGCATTTCGAAAAATCCGGCACGGGGATTTGGATCTGGCCTTTGCCGGCGCCGGGGATTCACGACTTAACGCCGGCGGTTTGCTGGCGTATCAAAAAGCCCGGGCACTTCTTGAAGTAAAGGATGCCGATCACCGGTATGTTTACAGCCCCTTTGCCGCAGTTCGGAAAGGATTTGTGCCGGGTGAAGGCGGCGCGTTTTTTCTTTTGGAATCCATGGATCATGCCAAAAGCCGCGGAAAGGAAATCATTGCGGAAGTTTGCGGGTTCGGCGCCACATTGGATGGTACGGCCATGACCGCACCGGAACCGAGCGGCGTATGGGCAGAAAAAGCCGTGCGTTCCGCACTGGACCAGGCCGGCATGATATCGACGGATATTGATGCGGTGTTTGCCCATGGGACCGGTACCGAATTAAATGATCAGGTTGAAGCAAATTTGATTGATCGGATGTTTCATCCGCACCGGCCGCTGATATTGGCCTTGAAATCGTGGATCGGGCATCTGGCCGCCGCATGTGGGGCCGTTGAGCTTGCTATAGGATTGATCTGCATGCAACACGGGTATTTACCCGAGATCAGAAATTTAAAAATCCCTTGTCATCAACGACTTGATTTTATCAAAAAGGCTGTCTCGGTTTCACCGTCCGGCATGCTGTTCCAAAATTTCGGATTCGGCGGACAAAACGCCGCCCTGGTTATTCGCGCATGGAAAGAGTAGTCATCCATTCCGGTTTAAACGGATTTGTGCTTCTGGATCAATTAAATCAAATAGATCCGGAAATCATTACCGGCCGGAAAACATTCCGGAACGCCCCGATTTATTTAGGGATCGAGGCCATGGCCCAATTAGGGGCAATGCATGTTCGCATGCTTTCAGATTTTCAAAAGCATGCGTTTTTACTTGGCGTCAAACATATGGAGATCACCCGGGCATCTGAAAGTCTGGCCGGCGAATACCGCCTTGAAGGCATCCTCAAATCAAATAGTGACGCCGCCTTTTCATACGCGTTAACGGCCGAACATTCCGGTTGTGCCCGGGAACATGTCAAAATAAAAGGATTGTTCTTATTTTCCGTTGTCGCATATAACGCGACTTTCAAGAAGGAAAGATTGGAAAATCATTATCGCAAGGTGTTTCAATGTTTGCGGAACGCATAAGGCGGCGATTGCTGCTGCAAAGGGAATCCGGTCTGTACCGCGATCCACCGAAGATACAAAAAAGGCAAGGCAAGTTCTTGATCATCGGCAGCCGTCGCGTGTTAAGCTTCGCATCCAATGACTATCTGGGTCTGGGCGCCTCAAACGCCCTGCGCCGGAAGATTGCCGGCAACTTCGAAAGGTTCGGAGGCACATCATCATCTTCGCGGCTCGTATCCGGCAATTATGCCGCCATTAGCGAGGCTGAAAAGGCATGCGCGGAATTTTTCGGATACGCGGACGCATTGTTCTTTCCATCAGGGTATCAGGCCAATATCGGACTGCTTTCCACCTTGTTCGAACCCGGCGATCTCATCCTCTTTGACAAGCATGTCCATGCCAGCAGCATAAAAGGGATACAGTTGAGCGGAGCCGACTTTCACGGTTACAAGCATAACAATATGAATCATCTTCAAAAGCGACTGGAAGCCATCAACCATCCGCATCCGGTCGTCGTGACCGAAGCACTTTTCAGCATGGATGGAGATTTACTGAATATTCAAGAACTTTTCACTCTAAAACAGCGGTACGGATTTTTAAGCATTGTTGACGAAGCACATTCCTTTGGCGTATTGGGAGAAGGCGGTACCGGGATCGCCAAAAACGTCGCTGATATTGCCGTCGGCACCTTTGGAAAAGCTCTGGGATTTTTCGGCGCCTTTTTGCTGCTTCCGGAAGGGCATAAGGAATATCTGTTCAATTTTTGTTCACCCCTGATTTACTCCACTACGCTTCCCGAAGCACACGGCGCATCCGCTTTGGATATATTGGAAGCAGTCTCGGGATGTGATCCTCAGCGCCGCTATCTCCGGCATATCAGCGCGTTCATGAAATCGCGAATTTCCGAGAAAGGCTTCAAAGTTAGCGGAGATGCCCATATTCTGTCCGTGGGAATCGAAGATGAGACCGCTGCGCTGCATTTTGCGCAGCGATTATTCAAAAACAATATCTTCGTCTTTCCCGCCAGATATCCTACCGTCCCCCTTGGAAAGGCCATCCTGCGACTGGGAATGTCCACTCTTCATACCGAAGAAGATGTGGATGCCCTTGTTCAGGGATTATGTTCTGCTGAAAAAACATGGAAAAATTCGTCTTCAGCGATTGCCGGGCGCTCCTGGAAATAGCCTGAAACAATGGCTCAGATGGGTAAAATGATCATCGTGTGCGTGAAAAAGACCTTATCCGTTATAAACAATATGATTGGTTAATGAAATGAGAGGATATGGAAAATAATAATTCAACAAAAGCGACCCAACAGCAAAGAAATATCGTGGATCGTATCTGGAATCCTACACCAAAAGATGAGTCTTTAGTAAGAATATTTTTTTGGGCATCAATAATCATATGCTTGATTCTACCAAGGATTTTTGAAACTTTAGCCACCAACAAAGCATGGAATGTGATTTCTATCGCATGGCTTGTCCTGGCTGTCTTTATTCGATTTAAAGTTTATCTCAAATGGAGATAGATCCATCTCCGGATACCTGAATGCGAAAGCGCTTGCCCGGCGCAATGCAATCGGCCAATGGACGCAGTTTGGCAGCAAATTGTTCCTTGGCATATTTCTTTCCCGGTCGATGCAGAAAAAATGCTCTCTCAAAAAGGCCTTATGGCTGTATTTATCATGCGGTGAGGCCGCAAAAAAGCCTGACCCGGGAGGACGTTGCCCCGTATGCCATCCGGCACTGCGGCTTGTACCAGGGCGGCGGCCTCGTGAAAAAAGAGTCAACCAAGGCAATAATTATCAATTTTAAGGAGATATCGATGACCACGAAGACTATATCGAAAAACATGAACTGCGCTTACTGTCCGGTTGTTCGCAAAATTTGCCGGAGGCCGGACGGCAAGGGGCCTCCGGCTTGTCCCACCATTCAAAAAACGGAAATCCTGAAGCGATCACTGGAGCATTATCATGATGATGATGGAATACTAGACTTCGCCCGCCAGGCCTCAATCCAGGAAGGCGAAGGCTATGCAGATTTCCATCCACCCGGGGTTATCTGTAATGGTACCCATACTCTGATTTGAAAAACTGGAGGTCTCCATCAATCGTGTTTCCCGTGATCGTATATGGGCCGGCATTGCCTTCCACTCTTGTTCCGTCTGACACAATAACCGACCGGATTTCCTCTCCATAGACATTGCCGTCTACAAATGTTCGCTGGTGTAAATCCACGAGAAAAGCATCTTCAGCCTTGATATTTTAAAAGATAATAGTTACGCCATTGGCAAATAATTGAGCACCCTGACGTACCGTAACATTGTCCAGCAGCTTCCGGGGCAAAATTATATGCAAAAATATATTCTGTTTACTATTTTTTCCGCGATATTTATCGTTTTTGTGGGTATGGGCATCATTGTGCCGATCTTGCCCATATACGCCACCGAGCTCAGAGCCAGCGGGTTCGACCTGGGGGTCATCATGGCCGGCTTCGCATTGAGCGGGGGGCTTTTACAACCCTTTGTCGGCAGTCTTTCGGATCGTCATGGTAAAAAGGGGTTTTTAATTACGGGGCTTTTCATATTCGGGCTCACCGGGTACACGTATACCATGGCATCATCTGTGACACATCTGATCATTATACGCATTTTTCACGGCGCCGGTTCCGCAATGATCGTCCCCATGGCCATGGCTTATGTATCTGAAGTCTCCACTGGGAGAAACATCGGAAAAAACATGGCGATGCTTAACATCTCGATTTTTATTGGAATCGGTGCCGGACCGCTACTGGGCGGATTTTTTCTGGACTTTTGGGGCATGAATTCAGCTTTTTATGCCATGGCACTGCTCAGTTTATTGTCCGCAGTCTTTGTTGCCATCGTTCTTCCAGGAAGGGATAATCTGGCGGTACAAGAAAAAAAAGATCCGATGCTTGCGGTATTCAAACGGATGCTTCATGGCCGCCGGGTCATGGGAATACTGCTTTCAAGGATGGCAACCATGATCATAATGGTTCCAACCTTTGCGTTTCTGCCGATCCTTATGAAAAATTACATGACTGCCAGCGGTATGGAAATCGGCATGGTGATAGCCAGCCGCACCATTGTCAATGCCGTATTCCAGTTGCCTTTCGGAAACCTGACGGACCGATGGAATAAAAACCGGCTCCTGTTTATCGGTAGCACTATCATCAGCATCGGCATCTTTACGGTGCCATTTGCCGACAGATTTATCATTCTCTTGCTTTTATTCGCATTGATTGGGTTGGGTGAGGCGATTTCATGGCCTACACTGGGAGCATTGGCAGCGGAAGAAGGCCATATATACGGGCAGGGCGCAATAATGGGTGTATTCAACACGGCCATGAGCGCAGGGCTTTTTGTCGGGGCCATGGGCGTGGGGGCCATGGTGGATGTGATGGGTATCGCGTGGGCATTCTATCTTGTCGCCTTGCTTCTTTTCTTAAGCACAATTGCCGCAGCGGTCATGATCAGGCCCGGAAAAGGCGACATTGGGAGCGTTATGAAAAACAGGTAATCTGTCGTTTTTCAAACCAGATGGAGAAATTCGCTCACGAACCGGAAACTGTTATTTGTCATCTTCGGCGATGGTCACTGCAAAGCCCCCGCCTGGCACGCCGCTCTGCTTCGGGACGTAAGGCCTCAGGGGATCGACGTCGAACAGGCATAACCCCTTTGTTTGAATTTACGAACATCGTTAAGGGCGACGCAGAAGCTGCCATAACGAAGAATTGCTTCAATAGACGCGGCAATATCATCAAGCGGCCCCCGATCCCTCGCGGGTGTCGGTGTGTCGGCAATACGGTAATACCGCGGATGGACTTCACTTCATGGCCGGCCGACGGTCCCGCAAAAGACGGCGCCTGGGTGGTCCTACCAGCTCGCGGAACGGATGTAGACGTTCATTTTCACATCCGTGACTCCTTCTACCTCTTTGACCACGCGCATGACCCGCTCCCTGCGCTCGGTGGTCAGCGTCATGCCGGTGATTTCCACTACGCCGCCTTCCATGACCTCGATGTTGAGATTATGCAGGTAGATGTCGTTTTTCATCAGTTCGGCCTTGATTTTGCTGGCCAGAGCAAGATTCTTCATGGTGCTCACAGCGGCCAGGCTGCATGCCTTTATTTCATCGGATCGTGAGGCGTCCAAGATGAGTTGGGCCGCCACCTCGCTGCCTATTTTCTCCGTGTTGAGCACCATGTCGTAGAGCGATGGGTCGTCCCATTCCATCTGAAAGGCGAAGCGGAAAAACCCCTTCTGCGTGTTGTCGCTCTTTCGCAGCACTTTGGTCGCGGCCTCGCGGGGCAACCCCTGCTGCTCGATAAGCTTTTCGATCCGGTTCTCCTCCCGGTTGTGAACCAGCACGTGCAGGGCGCAATTAAAATCCTTCAGCAGGGTCTGGCTGCCGTGGCCGACGATGACGCCGTCGCCCCTCTGCGAAATCCCGTAAACAAGCGACTGCATGAACTCCAGATAGATATCCGGTTTCCGGCTGAGAAGACGGTCGAAAAAGCCGGGCTGTTTTTCTTCGAACGACTTGACTTCATCGAGAGATATTCCGAGACGTAAGGCCTCATCCTGAAGCCTGGCGTCATCAAAGAGTTCCACGGACAAGCCTTGAGCCACTTTCTGTGCGATGGACAATCCGTCGGTTCCTATGCTGTGTGAAATGGTGATCAGGGGCATTTCATTCTCCTTTCAGTTCGGGGGGAACGTTTTGGAAGGCGATTGTGCGCTTCGCCTGTCCGAATTGGCAAACCATGCTCACAGAGCCTCCTTTTTTATAAGTTTAACGATCAATCCTTGAACTGTCAATGTCTCTTTCATCTCGCTTCCATCGTTAATATTTGGCAGTATCGGACCTGTCCCCCAAAAACTGATCCGGACATAAAGTGAAAATTTTGTGCCTCCTTTTCAGAAAGTTGTATAATAGGCATTCTGAGTTGCTAACCGGAAAAGGAAAGATGTGTTTGGGCTATCTTTCAGAAGAGGGAACCACCCTATCCTGGCGACGGGCAAGGCGGTTTCCCTGTTTATCTCTATCGACTGCTGAAGACCGATAAAATAAAGCAGCCTCCTCCGCTCCCGCCGCCGCTTACGTCATCATCAGTATCGTCGTCATCAGTGTCGTCGTCATCCGGGGGTTCCTCGCTGGCACCGCCGATCTGAAAATCGGCGTTTCGGCCTGAACCCGTGAATATGTAACTGAAATATGTGTTCTGATTGACATTCTCGCTGCAATCCGCTGTGGCGCGAAGGGTGATTTCCACCGAATAGGTTTCGCCGGCATCCAAACCCTCTTTCGACTCTGACCAGTCGAGTTGTCCTGACGTGGTTGGCGTTTCAGACGGGCTGGAGCTGACGAATTCCAGACAGCTTTCCGGCCATCGGGCCTGCATGGTGATTTCGCCCGGCAGGTCAAGGGGGCTGTTGTTTGACGCCGACAGCCGGAACGTCAACAAATCCCCAACCTCAGCAGTGCCATCGGCGGGCTTGTTCACCCAGGTGATGTCCAATCCATAGTCCAACGTGTAGAGCCCGCCGTTGCGGACAATGCCGGCTGTATAGGTGGCATCCGCACCCCAGCCGCTGACGGCCGTGACACGGTAAGCATAGGCTCCTTCACTGGGTAAATCCGTATATTCGATAAATTCATTCCCGCCGGCGCCGCTGACATTCGCCGATTTTAAGATCTCGCCCGACGGGCTTACCAGGGACAGGACAAGGTCGGCGGCAGTCCCGTCTTTTTCCGGGTCTGTGTTGAGCGCAATTATCACATTGTCACCGGTGCGGCCGTGAAACAGGAAATAATCCTCATCGTCGGCCGAATCAATGGCGCCGCTCATTGTAAATGATGAGGTGGTGCCAGTAGACAGGCTGTTGTTGGGCTCCACTTCCGGCTGCGTTCTGACAACCGTTTTGTAGTACCGAAGGTTATAGGGTGAAATCGTGTCGTCATCTCCCTGCTCGCTGACGGTGATGTAGTGATCCAGGCTGCCGTCAGCATAATTCTGAAGGGCAATGCCAGAGCCCTTTTCCCAGGAACCGCTGTCGGTTTTGAGAACCGTCGTACCGTCATTTCGGAGAACGGTGATGACGCCGGCTTTGCTTGCTGTGGACGCCGAGGTGTCGAGTAGCGCGACGAATCCCCACGTCGTGTTCACCCCGCCAATGATATAATAATCCGTGTCACCGACGGGCTTGATCTCCCCGTTCATGGTTACTTTATCGGCCAGCGGGGTTGCTGTCGCGGGAGTATCGTTCGGCTCTGATTCTGAGGCCGCGTATAAAGGGGTTTGAAACAGTAAAACCATCACCAGTAGCACTTCCGGTAAAATGCCTTTTAAATGGTTCATGACGGCCTCCCTGTGATTTAGGAAAGGAATAAAAATTGCTTTGCCATAGCCTGATATATCCCAAAAATCGTCTCATATGTCAATTTTTTATTATCGACGGGGTTGGGGTTTAGTGCAAATCATAACGATTCAACGCGGTCTTTCATGCGATAGCTGGGTCCTTCGATGAGTAAATTCAGATGGCCCGTTTCCCCATCCTACTTCCCCTTATTTATCCGATCCCGCAGTCTCCCGGAGCATTTAAAATTCACTCTTGTCCGGGCATCCAGCATCATGTCATCGCCGGTTGAGGGATTTCTGCCCTTCCGTTTATTCTTTTGCACCACGCAGAATTTGCCAAACCCTGAAATCATTACATCTTCACCCGAGGCCAGGGTGGATTTGATAATTTCCATGAGCTGTTCAACAGATTCAGTAGCTGTTTTCTTACCCAGCTCCATTTCTTCGCCGATTTTTTTTATCATGTTGATCTTGGTCAGGGTCATGCGGAATTCCTTAGTCTTTATTGTCAGTAAACAGTCACAGGGGAACAAACAATCCTGGCCATTATTCCCCATCCGAAAAATCTATGAAGGTTTCCTTGCCGTTACGATACCATCCATATGTTCTCCGTGCTGGATCTGCCGGATATCGATAAACCCGGCTGTGTCCAGAGAAGATTTTATTTCCTGAAACGTGTAAGTGTCGCCCCCTTCGGTAGCCACAAGCATATTTATCGCAAAAACAGCCCCATCGGGCGGGGAGATCCGGCTCTCATCCATGATAGCATCTCTGATCATCAGCGCTCCTCCCGGCAGAATCGCCCGATAAATCTTCTGATAGAGCGCCAGATTCTGCTCAGGGCTATTCTGATGAATAATGGCGGAAAGAAGCGCGAGATCACATCCTTCGGGCAATTCATCGACATAAAAATCCCCACCGACCAGTTCCACGCGATCTTGCAAGCCGGATTCCCGTATTTTCGCCTCGGCTATGGGGATTACTGTTTTCAGATCAAAAATAACGGATGTCATTTCCGAATTTTTTTTCAAAAACGCAATGGTATAGGTGCCCGAAGCGCCGCCGATATCCAGCAGTTTATGATAAGGGGACAGGTCAATGGATTCAGCGATGATTTGAGAAAGCCGCCGGCCCACCACATGCATGGCTCCGATAAAGGCGTTTGTGGCTTTTTCGGAATCATCGGAAATGGGAGTTCTTGCCGGATTATTACCCTGAATCACCGTATCCGTAAGATGGCTCCACGTGTTCCATAACTCATTCATGTGAAGCACCATGGGTAAAGCGGACTCAGGATGGTCTGATGATAAAAACAAGCCCTCCGGCGTCAACTGATATGTATCATTTTCCTTGGCAAGGAGTCCATAAACGACCAGAGCATCCAGTAAGCGATTGACGGCTCTGGAATTGAGTCGATTGGTTTTTGCAATTGCTGAGACTGTATTTTCTCCCCGGTGGATTTGGGTAAAAAGATCCAGTTCCGCTCCCGTCAAAATGATGCGGCTCTGCATGAAGCCTCGGACTTTTTCTAAAACAGCCATGGGGTTTTCCATATGCTTTCCTTTTGTGGATGAAACAGTATCAGATGGATTGCGGGTAAACGGATTTATATTTTGGCCAACATCTCAGAAAAATGAGAAAATTTCAATATAAAAGCCTCCCATGCAAGTTGGGTATACCGTCGATGATGAACTGCGAATAAAGCTTTTGAGGGCATTGACCCATAAATCAAAAAAATGTTAGCAACAATTACTTTTGTCCGGTTTTATAGCACATAAACCCGTCTCCCAGAAGATGATTGCCCTCAATTCCCCGGTCCCGGCGGAAAGATTGATGAGCGAAATGTTTAATGAGATCAGAAAACTCAGGACCGAAACCGGAACCGCGACAAGGGAGGCCCAGGCCCGGGCAATATCGAGGTTGCAGCTTACGTCTGAAGAATTTTTCAAACAGCTCCGAAAAAAGCAAACCGGGGCCGCAATGATCAGGGAATGAAACGAAGCCGTCCGAGGCCAGAGCGTTCGATATTAAAACGAAATCGCAATCTTGAGGGAATAAACCGGCCGTTTCAAGTATTCCACCTCGGCGGTTATCCCTAAAAGGGGTATTGCGGTGATCATGCATCCGGCAAAATAACGGGGCTGCCATATCTTTTCCCTGCTTAAGGACGCCCCGGTCTCGGTGGCGAGTCTTTGGAGATCGCCTTTTGCTTCGCTTTGGGCATAGACCACCCCGGCTCCCGCATAAGGCGCCAATAATAAGAAACCTTTGCTGACGGCGGCGTCCATGCCGATGGTCTCAAAGTCCATGTCATCGACGCCGGACAGTCTTGTATAACTCCCGCGCACGCCGACCGCCGGCATTGCAACGCCTCCCTCGATAAGGGCATAACCGAGTTCAACGCCGTAGAGCCGGATGTTTGAGTCGGGGACATACGCGTACATGGCGCCGATGTCGATGCCCAGCGGCAGTCCTTTCCGCGCCCGGACTCTGGGGATAAAGAGCGTACCCGGCGCGTTGCCGGCGTATGCTCTTTCCCAGTAGTTGTCATCGCCGGTGCGGATGTCCACAAGGGAAGCTTCCATGCCGATATCAAAACCGGTGATTCCAAGCGGTGCAGGCGGCGCCGTGTTTTTATAGGAAAATGCCGCCGCCGCCTCTTTGGAGAGGTCCTTGAACGCCTCTTGGGTCAGTGCCGTGGTAAATTTGATGTCTTTGGCTTGGGACGGTACAGCAATTGCAAGCCACAAGCAGATGATAAAGAAGACCTGTTTTTTCACACAAACCCCCGTTATTGCGCGGTGAAAAACCCACAGTCCCATCAATAATTTCTTCACGATGCAGCATAGCGGAATCTTTACTTGTGCGTCAAAGAAAAAGAGGGGGACCATCAATTCAGATTCCATTTCTGAATCTGAACCCAGCATAGGCCAATTCCCATCACTCTTCCGGATACACCCCTTCGCTGACGAAGCCATTGCAATTCAGCGGCAGGTTCCTGCTGAACCCAAGCCTATCTTTCAGCCGGGATTATAAGGTGATAGACAGCTGGTGACGACCATGTGATACAGCACCACGAAACAACCATAGATCACGCCGGAACTTTTCACCTGCCTGCACTATCTTCCCTTATCCCCGAAACGCTGATTGACAAAACTTGCAACTTTTCGTGCACACGTTCCGCGGTGTTTGGATCGAGGGTATCTAACCGGAAATATAGTCAACCTTTGGGGAAGCGGGGTCAGTGATTTTGACATCGGATCCGACAGAATGATTTTGACGTTTTTTTGAGTATTATCTCAAAGCGTTCGTTGTATTTCTTGTTTTCAAATGGTAAGGTAAGGCCTGACAAGCAACACGCTACGTTGGGCGACATCCATGTGGCGGCATCGCGCATTGATACAAAACCATGATCGAAATCAGCAAAATTTGTCCTCATCAGCCCCTGCGGATTATTATCGGCGCCGGTGATCAGCAATGGACCGGCTGGATCGCCACGCAAAAAAACAATTGGATCTGCGCAAACCCGAAGACTGGCAGGCCAGCTTTCACGTGCGACAGCCAGATGCCCTCCTGTGCGAGCATGTATGAACATCTCACGAAAGCCGAGGGCAGGACCGCAGCGGCCTTGTGTTTCCAATGGCTCAAACCCGGCGGATATCTCCGGTGCGCGGTTCCGGACGGCAATTTTCCGGACCCGGATTACCAGATACTGGCCAGGGCCGGCGGACCCGGGCCGGGCGGTCATCCGGCGGCGGGCCATCGTGTATGCTATGATTATAAATTGTTTTCAGATATTTTTATCAGCGCGGGGTTTGACGTGGATCTGCTCGAATACTGTGATGAAAACGAAAAATTTCATTATCATCAATGGTCTGCCGATGACGGGCCGATTTATCGGTCCCTGCTCATGGACCACCGGAATAAAGACGGCGTTATCCGCTCGGTTTCACTGATCCTTGACGCCAGAAAGCCGACCGGATAACATGTTATCAACGTATCAAAGATGGAAAAATGAAGGCTGGAATCCGCATGGTGACAAAAATATCCGCTATTAAAAACCGAACGCTTCCCAATAACCCCCATCCAGCAAAGGAGAACAAGAAAATGGCCAAAATGACCGAACGTATGCAGGAACTTTTTGCGAAAGTGCCCACCGCCATCCTGGCCACCGCTTCAGGAGACGGCGCGCCCAACGCCGTGCCCGTGGGCGCTAAAAAAATCATCGACAGCGAAACCATCCTGATCTCGAACCAGTTTCTCAACAAAACCCTGGCCAATCTGAAAGCCAACCCCAAGGCGGCGATATCGTTCTGGGATGGCTATGAGGGCTACCAGATCAAAGGCACCGTCACCATCGAAACCTCCGGCAAGCGGTATGAAGAAACCGCCGCATGGATCGAGGATATGGGCAACAAGTCCGGCTTTCCGTTAAAATCAAAGGGCGCCGTGATCCTTAAAATCGATGAAATCTTCGGCCTGGCGCCGGGGCCGGGAGCCGGCAAAAAACTGTCGTAGCCGCATCGCTTTATCACATCAACAAAACCAAGCGGGCTGAATGACAGCCATAAGAGGTCGCCATTCAGCCCGGAGTTAATGCCAGCGGACAAAAGTGATGCAGCCCTTTGGATTTCATGCGCTACGACGGTTCGTGGCATCCATATAGCAGGGCAATAGGTGGGGATCTGGTGTATCTCACGGCACATCAGATCCCCCAATAAACTGGTAATGAACAATAAACCCACCGACTGTTGGGAATTGTATGGACAAAGCCAAATCCCCTACACCAACCCGGCCTGTTCCAGAAGCCGAACCATGCTCTGCGCATTTTTCGGCGCCTGGCCCCTTACGTGATTGTTGAATAGCATATACCCCGCTTTTGCCTGGTTTGCCATATTCATGATTCGTTTATCCACCCAGTCTGACAGCTCGGCATCTGAATAATCATAATTGAACTGAATCTGCATGTTACCAGAACGCCATCCGGCGGCATTACGGCCATGAAACCGGATGTAAAAAAATTCCGGATTGGTGACCACGTCGAGGGGCGGGAATAGACCAGGCAGATCAGGCTCATCCACAGCAACAAGCGTTATTCCTCGCTGTGCCAGACCATCAAATACCTTGTCCACGGCCCAGGACGCACTGCGAAATTCCACGGCAAGAGGCAGGTATTGGAGCTGATCCAAAAGCGCCGCCAGGTATCGCCGGTTACCATCGCTGCGGTTAAATGACTGGGGAAACTGAATCAATACAGCCGCCAGTTGCCGGGCCTGGGTAAGCGGGGCAATACCTTCCTTGTAAAGATTAACCTGGCCACGCCATTGCTTGGGATCGATTTCGTGAGTCATGGCGCGGGTCAGCTTGGCGGCGAATTTGAAATCAGGGCTAACCAGATTCAGCATCCGTTCTATGGCGTAGGCCCTGGGCATGACATACCAGGTGTAATTCAGCTCGGTCAGTGAGAATGTCTGGGCATAATACGGCAGCATCTGTTGGGCGGGTGTATTGACGGGATAAAAATCATTGAGCCATTCCTCGTAGGAATAACCGCTGGTGCCGACTTTGAGTTGACAGGTGGGGGGAGGTTCTTTCATGGCCTTAATCCGTTTGTTTCCTGGGAATAATTACCATCCATTCATCTGCCTCTTTCTCATACCGGAGAATGAACGCGTTTCCATCTTCTGTCTTGACCTTGAAATAATCAACCACTGGTTCCTCGGTGTCAGTAGCAAATAAACTGTCCGGAGTTATAGCACACAATCTGTCCAGTTGATACACCTCTCAAACGGAGGTGCATCATGAGACGGACAGAGTTGCTACAGGAGATCCGGAAGATGAGATTTGAAGAGGTTTATAAAGGGTGGAGTGAGAATCGATTGAGTCAGGAGGAAGCGGCCCGGGTATTGGGTGTATGTTCGCGGACGTTCCGTCGCTATCGAGATCGTTATGAGGATGACGGGGTAGAGGGATTGGATGACAGACGCTTGACGCAGGCGTCCTTTCGACGGG